>Ga0209309_10001029_pt1 | contig 29410 bp, 24 predicted proteins | sample COGITO_mtgs_1204_2_FD_184807 | JGI IMG/M metagenome (GOLD analysis project Ga0209309, IMG submission 184807) | Pelagic marine microbial communities from North Sea - COGITO_mtgs_120412 (SPAdes) (version 2) | ecosystem: Environmental > Aquatic > Marine > Epipelagic ... | reverse complement strand
CCATAAAAATCAGTGCACCGATGGATACCAAATCTTTATTGAAAAAATAGATTGCAAATAAAATAGTTAGAATTTGAAACACGAACAGTATGGATTGCCGTATCTCAGCAGATCTTTGCAAAATAGCAATTTCTTTGCGTGCCACGTGTTCGATCTCAACACGTTCTTTCGTGATGGAATTGAGTTCGTTAGATGCTCGTCCAAATAGGCGTACAAGTACTTGATTGCCAAGTATATCAGCGATGGTGCCGAATAATTTTGACTGTAATTCTTTGCGTTGATTTCGATAGGCGGCTCGTCTATTTAGGGATGTTATTGACTCGAATATGATAAAGAATGTTAGTAAAAATAGTGGCGGCAGTAAAACAGGAGCAATGAAAGCAATGATAATCAAGCTTGTGATAAAACTAACTAAGATATTGCTTGCTTGTAAAAATATCGTATCTACAAGCATAAGATATGATCTGCTAAAGGTGTTGACGTCACCTGCAAGTGAACCAATTTTTTGATTCGCGAAAAACGAATGACTATGCTGTAGCAATCCGTTCATCGCTCTATCGGTGAGACGAGTCGTCATTTGTTCTTCGTGATTGAAAAATTTGATATAGGCAACATGTTGAATGAGCGGACTCACTATGGCAACGATAACCATACCTCCCACGAGCCATAAGGGTGTAGCAAGATTATCGGGCTCTATAACAAGAGACTGAATGATAAAACTAATGAGTAATGGAAGTAGAACGATGTATAGAAAATGACTTAGCGGTATGAGTGTTGAAAACATCCATATAGTTTTTTTATCTTGTCTAGCCTCTTCACGAAATATTTCTAGTGTTTTTTTGGTGGTGGATGAATCCACGCGTGTAAATAAAGGGATCTTTATTTGTGTTCTCCTTTTGATGCCATAGCTATACGATGACTTACATAATTAGTAGAGGAAGCACATCTGCTTCATAGGTGTGTAAACAATATCACACTTAAGCTTTAATTGCAAGTCTAGGTTGTCTTTATAGGCTGAGTTCTTGCGACGAGCCCAAGTGCAAGCGCTACAAGCGCAGCGTTTTTGATGATATATTGTCCTTCAAGTGTAGGGACAAATAAACGTGCCCAGGCGCCTTCTACACCGACGAATAGTGGCGCACTGACGAGTAGCATATGGAGGAACATGATGAGGATAGTGATACGAGTTAGCTTGGGAATTAAAAACATGATGCCGATGGCACACTCAACCAAAGCTATAAGTAGAAATAGTTGATCAAAATAAACTCCAAGTCCAAATGTGGCAGTAAATTGCTCCGCGAGAGGACTAGCTGGGCTGACGCCGATAAGTTTCAAAAAACCAAAGTAAAAGAAAATAATAAATAGTGATACGCGAGCGATTACCCCATAGTATTTTTGAGCAAACTGAATAAATTTTTCATCAAACATATGAAGCTTATGCATCTACTCAGCATAGCATAAACTAGATATTAATAGGGGTGAGATGATATAATTATTTTAATGCAAAAAATAATACTCTATTACAAATTCACGCCGATTGCTGATCCGCAAGCGGTCATGCTTTGGCAAAAAACACTCTGTGATAGTCTGAATCTCCGTGGTCGTATATTGATTAGTTCTCAAGGCATAAATGGTACTGTTGGTGGTGACATAGATGACGTTAAAACCTATGTCAAAACCACCAAACAATTTACTGGTTTCAAAGACATGGTTTTTAAATGGAGTGATGGCTCGCGTGAAAATTTTCCGCGTATGAGTGTCAGAATCCGTAAAGAACTAGTTGGTTTCCACGCTGCTGATGAAATCACTGTCGATGAGGCAGGTGTCGTTGGTGGTGGTAAGCACTTAAAACCTCGCCAAGTAAATGAACTTGTCAAGCAATTTGGTGATGATGTGGTGTTTTTTGACGGCCGAAATGCGCACGAAGCGCAAGTTGGGAAATTCAAAAACGCTGTTGTGCCGGACACGAATACCTCTAGGGACTTCGTGCCCGAGCTTGAAAGCGGTAAATATGATGACTTGAAAGACAAAAAAGTTGTGACGTATTGTACGGGTGGTATTCGTTGTGAAGTTCTTAGCTCGATGATGAAACAACGAGGCTTTAAAGAGGTTTATCAAATAGATGGTGGCATTGTAAAATATGGCGAAGCCTATGGCGATGATGGGCTGTGGGAGGGTAGTCTTAGAGTATTTGATGACCGTATGACCGTTGAGTTTTCCGACCATGCGAAAATCATCGGCGAGTGTACGCATTGTCAAAGTAAGACCAGTAATTTCGAAAACTGTGCGTATCCGCAGTGTAATGATCTTGTTTTGATATGTGAAATTTGCAAACTGGATCAATCCAAACTTTTTCATACTGCTAGCTGTCGTGAAAAATCTCTTCTATTGGTAACTACCTAAAACATCAATTGTTTGAGGGCTTAGGTAGTCGTCCTACCGGAGGAGCGCGAAGCTCCATCACGGTAGGACTTTGGCAGCTTGGAGCTGCCGTGGATTGCTAGGTATTCCTAGACTTACTCGGGTCGTGCCGAGCTCAATTGTAAATGCGAGAACTCTATGAGCCCTCACTCATCCTCATCTCCCTGTCAAAGAGAAGTGCCATGCTTCATCGCCGGATTTAAGTGGCAAGAAGTTGAACCGTTTCCCGTTCGCAGCCACCCATAAGTGCTCTGGGCTGCTGTACGATTGGATCGAAAAACCTTCTTCGCCAAAGTCGACTGCGAGGGCTTGCTCATGTTCGGAAGTACCTGGTATGGCCGTCCGGGGTGAGCATTGACCTGAAGGCATTTCATAAATTGCATACTGAGACGAACCACAGTTGCGTTTACGAACGGCTACTTGATCTCCTAGTGACCTGAACCCATATCCAGTGAAGTTGAACCCACTTTTCTCAGCTTCGTTAAGTAAGTTGTTAAGCTGAGCACTCATGGAGGTGTTAATTGTTATGCCTTGGACCTTGCAGACACGAATCTCATTGCCCTTGGCGGTGACGAATACACCTTGGCTTACGCCAGCTGCGCACGGAATGTTTGCAGTATCTGGGTAGCCGTCACCCGGTGGAGCCATTGGAATTGCCTCGCAAGGATCAACCTCTGGCTCAGTACCACGGTCTTCTGGGTCAAACTCGTAGAAATTTTCGAAGTAAATCTCCGCGGCTGTGGCTAGATAGTCGCGAGTTTCATCATTCGAAAAATCTCCCGCCGGGCCAGCATTGTAGGACGCCAGTGCATTGATTATTGATGGCCGTTTATTTGGTTCAGTGTAAACACCGAACGACGTACCATTTGTGGCACCAAGATCGGCCAGGAAATGAGATGCTGCAAAAGAAGCATCTGTTAGATCCTGGATGTCACCCGAGCCACCGGCTGGGTTGGACTGTCTATATGCTTCCCATGTCTCAGGTATAAACTGGAACGGACCGCTGGCGCTTTTTGGCGAAGTTGCATACGGATCACCGTCGCCGTAAGGCGGAGGTGGCTCTCGAAACACTTTACCCTGCTCAATGTAGTACACAATAGCAATGATGGTTGGGTCGACATTATACTCTTTGCCGGCCTGTGTGAATATGCTATTCATTGGTTGGGGGACTATTGTTGGTAGCTCTCCGGGGGTATCGATACACATTCCAGGCGGAGGAAGTGGGGGTTCGTATCGTGACGCTTGGTCATAACCAGTACCAGCTAATAATGCCACTATGACAGAAGGAACTGTTATAGCAGCAACCATAGCGGTCAAAAAGAGACCGATACAGACAATTACAATATTTCGTGCAAGTTTCATCTAGTCTCCTCTTGGATAGCTAGGGGATGGTGACTCCCATCTCTTCGATGTCCGTGATAATCCATGTGCTTGATTGTTTCTCAAGTGTCACGAATATATCGACGTAGAACGTATCAGTTTCAGAGTTTGGAAATTGTTTTTCCTGAGCGGTGCGGGTCCAAAACGTGACGCTGTCGCTGCTCACGGTGGACTCCGGTAGTACGATAACGTCCTTTACTTCTGCTTGAATCCCAAGTTCCGATCCATCTCCCCAATACGACTGTAATCGATCAAGGAAACCGCGACTTACGAGGGGCTCAAGTTGATCAAGGGTTGGCTGCGGACCAGATTCATTGGGGTATGAACCATAAATCTTTATAGCTTTTACTGCATCTTTCTTGAGTGTATCGAGTACTTTGGGCGGAAGAATATCTGCTTCGTCTGAAACAGGGGCAGTTGTGCCCGCTGAGTCATTTGTTGCAGTGGTCATCGAACTATCGTCAGTTGTCGGCTTGTTGTCAGCTCCTTTGGGGACAAACACTATAGCCAGCACCATTACGACAGCGAGAATACCAGTAATTATCCATCCAATGCGCAGACCGTTCATTCGCTATCAACTCCAAGCTGAACAAATCCGACCTGTCGCTCTCTTTCTTGGATGTGTTCAAAACTCATAACAGGCATAAACTCCATCATACTTTCAGTCGCTTGGTCAGACCGAGCGAGCTCGAACTGAGTAGGAGTGAGGAGCGCTTGGAAAGGAAATATTGGTTGACCTGGGATGAGAAATCCGAACTGGCCAGGCCCATAGTCAACGGTGTTCATGATGTCATGCTCGGCAACGCCAAAACCACTAAGGTCTTCTACGGCACTATCAATATCAGCCATGCGCCCAATGAAATGAGCACCAATGCCGGTGTTGATTTGATTTGCTTTGGCACGGATTTCAGAACCTTCAGAACCGGCCTCGGTCAGCTGTTTGCGGTACTGGGTTGCACGGAAGTCAGCCGTGCGATAGGCACGTGCTTTCGCTACGTTTTGCGCCCAGTAGCGCATATACATCAAGCTTTCTGCGCCTTCGTGCTCTTCATCACCAATGTTGATTCCTGGTATCAGACCATAATCCTTGCGGGTCATGGCGATAGTGTTCCATTTCCACAACATTGACTCAACGAGCGTACGAGCTTTAGAGTTTAGACCCGTCATGTTGAGCGTGGTAACGGTATCGCTCAGGATGTCGTGAAGCGAATTCGTTCCACCAAACACCTGACCAAAGTCGCCTCGCAGCACTCGTCCCATTTGGGCGCTAACAAAGCCAGCATCATGAAGAAACTCTTGCTTAGGCACATTATGTGGTTTATTCATCGTCACACCGAGCTGAGCTTTGAGCTCAGGCTGCTGTGCGAGTACTTTGTCGAACGTACCGAGAACTTCGCTATTACTTCTGAAGAAATAATTCTCCAAATCATACATAGTGAGCGTTCGAGTTGCCACTTCAAGCACTTCGGGAGAAGCAATAGCCGAGAACTGCGTCAACATTTTGTGAACGCCAACCTGTAGCGCTAGTGGCTGGAAATTAATCAGCGGCACTTCGTTGTTGGCAAGCTCACAGACATTAACGCCAGTTTCAAGTAGATCCCACTCGCTCATGCCCATTTTGGGGTCGAAAATATTGATGAAACCTTGTTGATTGATGTCAACAAAGTTGCCATACAGAAAATCATTAGTCGCTTTGAACTCTGCTTCAGAATTTTCATCATCTTCGTCAAGCTCTTCATCATCTTCATTTCCCATATTGGCTTTACGAGTGGTTATTCGAACATTCATCTCGTTTGGGTAGCCAGTTTTCTTGTCTATACCTGCTTGTCGTGCGATTAGCTCAGTGATTAGCTCGATTAGTAGACTGGTTTTACCAGAACCACGGACACCAAGCATCAGAAAGATCAATCCAGTTATTAGCCCCATGTCTTTTAGTAGCCATGGGTCGAAGTATACAACACGACCTGTGCGCATGCAGAGGCCGATAGGCATACCACGTGGGCATGGAAGCTTCGAAGCTATCCATGGGTGAAATAGAGCAGCATCTTCTGGCGTGCCAGAAAATGATTTTCCGTAAATTGCCATGAGACTTACTCCTATCGTGAGGATGTTGTCTAATTGTTAAAGGACAATGAGATGTGTAAAACACCTCAGCTATACCATCAACGAATTAATACCATAGTGGAAGTGTTATTGCCCAGGGCGACTCAATCCTACGTTCGTAGGAGAGTCGCCCTGGGCGTCCTGTACTGTTACAACATGTTGATGCCACCACGCGACGACCAAACGGCGGGAATCTGAAAACTCTCACCGCTGATACGATGGGTGCTGATCCCGAGGAGGCCCTCAAGATCTCTACTGACATCGGCTGCATCATTCTCGACTTTTTCAGGGTCGGGGTCAGTGATGCAGAGGAGGATATTGTAGAGGTGAAGGTATTTCAGATTACTGACGCGGGCTTGTCGTTCTTGAACGGCATCCAGCTTACGCTGAGTCTTCATGCCAGTATCCGAGCCCGTACCTTCAGCGATTGCTGCGCTAACTGATGTGATGCGATTGAGTGCCAAATAGTCCCCGGTGCTGCTGATTGTTTCACCAACCAACGTTACTGAATACCATCGGCTACCGAGTGCATGGAGCTGACGCATAAATGAGGGCAATGAAGGCCCCGGCAAACCAGTAATACGAAGCACGGTGTGCGTCGTGTTATCAAACGTCGCGGTGTTATGCGTAACGCTGATTTTTTTGGCTGGCCAATGCGAATATTCTCCGAGCGTTTTGCTGTGTTGTTGTCTATAGAAATCGGTCATATCGGCGTTGTCCCAGGTTCCACGCTGGAATGCTTCCATGCCTTTTTCATCAAGGATACGCACGTTAGCGACACCATTGCTGGTGAGCGCTTCTTTGCACGTTTCAGCAATATCGACGATAGGTAGTCGTTTGAAATTGAATTTCTGCAGTGTTTTGGGAGACTTTTGGGCACGTTTTCGGCCAAACGGTCGACGTTTACCACTAGACTCCTTATTGGACTGAGATGACAACTTCGCAAGCACGCTCAATACGCCGTAGCGCTTGATCGTGACGATAGCTGCCATTTCAATGTCACTGCCCTTGGCTTTGACAAGTTCATTCTTCTCATCAACAATTGCCCGAATATTACGCCGTCGCAGATCTGCACGACTGAGATCCTTTTCAGGAGTAACCAGTGCAGCTGGCACCATAATATCTGGGTGATTGGTTCTCATCTGGTCATCAAGAAGCGGGTAAACATTGAACGGATGCTTCCGGAACACGAATGAAACTCCGACACCAACGTCAGGCCGTGAGGCAAGACGCATGATAGTCTGGGCTTTTTCGGCGATTTTTTGACGCTGAGCTGCTAAGCTGAGCGCTGCATCATCGCTTCCATCACCCACCACTACGATAGAGTCTGTCTTGAAGCCTTTATTGTGGGCTAGGCCAATGTGCTGCAAGGATTGAACCTTGACAGGTAACACCTCGGCTTGTCGACGTCGAAGACGTATGCGGCGATTTTTAGAGGCTTTTCCACTCGGGGCAAGCCATAAAACACCTTTGTCTGGGCGTCGTATTTTCCAGCTGTCCAATTTCTTGAGTAGGACGTAGTAGGCTCGGCCTTTTGGCGAATACTTTGCAAAGAAAAGCGCAGCAACGACAAAGACTACAAATGCGACGAGCGTATTTGTGGTGATTCTGGCTGTAGCGATTACGATCGCAGCGCTACACAGATAAGGAACATCTGCTCGAGTTATCGAAAAGTAGCGCTGCGACAAGCTCTGAGGATTGTCGACCGTCAACTGATGTTGGCTGGTCATGAGTTCTCCTCCCACTGAGCTTCAACTTTTTCACGAGATTTGCGGTTTGCTTTGCCTTCTGTTTTGTGAGAGGCGTACATACCTGCACCCTTTATGACTGGTGCTGTCACTGCTCCACCAGGGAGCGTAGCGGCTCCAGTAGCAATTATGGTAGAGCCATTATCAATCGCGAATTGCTTCGCTTTGAGCGTGGCCTGTTCTTTGGTGGTCATCGAGTGCTCGTATATTTCGACGGGCACGGGACGAGTTCCGCCTTTTGTCGCAAGCGCGTGCTGAGCATTTGCTTGCTGACGAATGGCTTCGGGCGAGTCATTGTTTTCAGTTTTGACTTTACCGCGTATCCATGAGCGACCACTAGATTTGCTAATAACGTAGCTGACGCCTGCGTAACATGCCCAGATCAAAAGAGGCTGGACGATAGTTGCAATCAAAATTGCTGCGATTAGTACACCGTAGGCAATGATTGGTTCGTTGAAACCTGGTGTGACCGCAACCGACTTACCAACTTCGATGATGAAGACGGCGGCCATTCGACCGAGCAGCATAGTAACAAGCATCAAACTGATTAAGAATTTGACAAACTTCTTGGCCCATTCGCCCAGCGCGTAGAACGTGAGGGCGGGGAGGAACCAGAAATTAATCGAGACGTTGAGCGCCGCGTACATCAACATGATGCCCCAGAGTATTGCTCCTGAGAGAAGTACGCCGTTTACACCGGCAATAGTTGCGATCAGGTTGATGACTATAGGCAGATTGAGTAGTAACTCATCTGCCTCATCAGGCGCAAATTGCATGCCTCGAGCCAGCTCAGTACCACTATTGTAGAGCCATGACGTAAAGATAAAGAACCCACTATTAATCATGAGAACCACGATAGCGATAACAACGACTTGCAACGCATTTTTAGTACGTCGCTGAATGACGATAGCAATGAAAATAGCTGTGAAGCTAGCAACAAACGCTAGTAGCGGCATCACACCCAGCATGTTTCCGTAGAAAATACCCAGGAACCCAGCGCCGATTATGTTCGGGGGGTCAATAAGTAGATTCTGGAGGCTGGTGATGATCCCAAGTGCAAATTCAATCAGTAGTCCATTGATCCATTCAGCGATTTGCTCCCCCCATTTACTGGGGTTGAGTATATCCACGGTCAATCATCTCCTTTCGATAGACGATGGTCAGTGCTTGCTCCACCGAATGGCAGAGCAAGCACTGACTGGATGGATTAGCAGCTTCCGCCTGTGTACGCAGCCGAGACGAGCGCTCCCAACAAAGGGATTGCGATCAAGGCTGCGAAGATGTAAGCAATCCAAGTGACAACTCCGCTTGCCCTTCTGCCTGCGAATAGCAGTACCAGGAACAAGAAGAATAGAAGGCTGTAGCCGGCGATACCGACAACACCCTTTGCCTGTCCAACGAAGAACCCAAAGATTGGGTTAGCGATGTTGAACAAGTCACACTTGACGGGGTAATCGTACTGCATGGGCAACTGCTGGGTAGCAACTGCTGAGACATCGGGTGTAGCGAGCATCTGGCTCGACACCGAGGCCTTGACGTGGAGCAAAGTGAGCTGGTCCATGAGATTCATGGCTCACTCCTTTCTGTGAAGTCTGGCGACGTGCCAGTGCGGCCGGGGTGGCCAGAATCAACGGCGTCTTGTGACGCCGCCGCATACTCATTATCCGTATCGGACGGTTTGAGCAGTATTTCAGACACGATTGCCTGATTCTGATCGTCCCAATAGCGCCGATGTGGCGCTCCTGGGACGGAAGCAGGCGGGTGCGCCTTGTTGTGCTCAAGCGCGATCTCAGCACGGAGACGGAGCACCTGACTAAGCGCCCACCGATACTTGATCGGTACACGCCAGGTGTATTCGCGCTTGTCTCGGTCGTAGGCCACCGGTTGCGTGTTCTTGAGCCACCGGTTGTACGGCAGCAAGACCACAAACTTTGGGTCGACGCCGAAACGCTCGGCCAGTTCATACTGTGTGCGGACATTGAACTTCCGCCACGGTACGGCACTGATTTCGATAATGACACCTTTGCCTTCAGCAATTTTCTCACGCAGGCCGTAGCCTTTGTGGTCCAGGGTCATTCTTATGCGTTTGATGCTAGCCTTGACATGGTACAGACCTGGCAAGACGGTAACCGTAGCCACACGGATTGCTCCGTAGGTATTGGGCTCCTTGTAGCCAGGAGTGGCGTCAACGTAGATAGCATTGACCGCTGGCAAAATGCCAAGCAGTAGCGCGCTCATGGTGTCGCGGTCGATGTTGGAGTCATTTTGCATGGTTGTCACGCCGACACCTGTCGCATCATGAAACTGCATGAGACGCCCGATGTCTTCGTAGGTTGGAATCCAACCATGGTTGATGATCATGTTTGCACAGTCGTCAGTGCTCAATGCCTGTGAAGCGTCGAGCTCAAAACGATCGAGTGCATCATCGCCACCGCCACTATCCGCGTCTAGTAAGCCAACAGGCTGTTCAGTGGCAATCCGCTCTTCAGCGGCTAGCCACGTACTTCCAGTTGTCTTGCCAATGCCACCTTTGCCGTCAAAAAACACGACAATGGCGCGAATAGCGTGCCGGACTGAGTAAACCCAGTCACGGTTTTCATCACGCTTCACGCCGTAAAAGGCGAACGGTCGCGGTAGAGGTACGAGTGGATATCGCCACATTTTGAACACGACATAACCGTGCCAGAGTAGACGCCTTGGACCGAACTTTTCCGGTTTTGAAGCCGGAAGCCATTCGGGCTTCATGCCATCGCCTAGACGAGACATGACGAACAGAACCATGAGTGATAGCAGAATAGCTGCACCCACGATAGCTTGGCGATAAGCCGGAAAGAGAACCAGTCCGGCTACGGAAGTTAAAGCGATGATACTAAGCGCAAACAGGACTATCTTGGAGTGTGACCTCTCAAGTGCCTTTTCACCATCTTCGTCTTCATCGTCTTCAAAATCATCTACGTCTTCTGCTGTTATGTCGGCTGACTCATCCCAGAAATCATCCGGGGGTGAGTCGTCTCGATTGTCAGGAACTACAATCCGCTCGGTACGAGCGCCAGAGTGTGTACTGCTGGTGGACATAATGCCACCTCCTAAATTTGTAGTAGGGTGATGAGAGAGTATTTGCATGTTGTAACATGTTAAGGTACATATTTCTGAAGCTCAAACCGCTCCAGACACATACCTTACGGACGGTCGAGCTGTGAGCATTCAGACCGGATCACTGTCCGGTGTCAAGACTAAATGGTTTCACATATTAGTACTGCCTATCGAACAACAATCCCTGCAAATTGTCTAGCGCTTTGGTACAGTGTTTCTTTTAACATACTGTATCATCTGTTGACAGGTTCAACAAGTCTACAAAAAAACTATAATTGTTACATAATATACACTATCTATAGATTGAAGTTTCAATCTGTACTATACTTAATATGAGCAATCAAAATGCTATAACTATTACGGTATTATGTTGTAACTAACTGAAAGGAAAGCACTATGGCAATTGTAAATACGACAACTAAAGATGAATTTGAAAAAGAGGTGTTAAAAAGTCAACAACCAGTATTGGTTGATTTTTGGGCAGCCTGGTGTGGCCCATGCCGAGCAATGACTCCAGCTCTCGAAAACATTAGTAATAAAATGGCCGATGAACTGAAGATAGTCAAAGTCAACATTGAAGAATCAGCTGATAACGGAGCGCTAGCCCAAGAATACGAAGTACAGGGTATACCAAACATGCAGTTGTTTAAAGATGGCGACGTCATCAAAACACTTATCGGTGCTCACCCAGAGTCGTTGCTTGTTGAAGAAATTCAAAAAGAACTATCCTAATACATACTAGATAAATCTTGCAGATGTCTACATGTTGTCGCATCTGCGAAAATAAGTACAGATTGATAATTGCGGAAGCTTGATTGTAATTCTATACTTATACCTATGAATGATACCCTTCAGAAAAAGCTTAAAGAACTACCAATTAAACCTGGCGTGTATTTTCATAAGTCAACGCAGGGTGAGATAATTTACGTCGGCAAAGCTGCGAATTTGCGTAACCGTGTTCGACAGTATTTTCAAAAATCACGAGTGCGAGACATTAAAACTGATGCCTTAGTCGCTGAAATCGCTGATACTGATTGGATTGAAGTTGAAACCGAGCTTGACGCACTGTTTCTTGAGTCTGAGATGATAAAACGCTACAAACCTCGGTTTAATATATTACTTCGTGATGATAAATCTCAGCTCTATGTACGAATTCCGATGAACGATGCCTACCCAAGCGTTAGCTTTACGCGAGGACCGCTTGATGATGGAGCGACCTATTTCGGGCCGTATTATAACGGCTGGGCGGTTAAAAAAGCTTTGCGGTATCTGCGACGCGTATTTCCATACAGTACACATGAAACCATGCCTAAAAAACTTTGTTTACAATATCATATTGGACTGTGCCCAGGCGTTGAAATGCAAAAAATTTCGTCTCAAGACTATAAAAAGACGCTGCAAAAACTCGTTCGCTATCTCAAAGGCGAGCGAAAAGCCTTAATGAAAGAAATAGAGCGCGATATGAAAAGGCTTGCTCAACAGCATAAATTCGAAGAAGCTATGGTTCTGCGCAACCGACTTCGCGATATCAAAGAGCTTCAGCGGCAAATCATATTTGGCGACAGGGAATTTATGGATATTAGCAAAGATCAAGGCTTAGTTGGATTGCAGCGATTGCTGTCTCTAGCTGACACGCCAAAACGGATTGAAGGCTATGATATCTCGCACATGAGTGGCACAAACAATGTTGCGAGTATGGTCGTGGCGACAAACGGTCTTGCTGACAAAAGCCAATATCGAAAATTTAAAATGCAGCTCGCAGGCAACAATGATTTTGAGCATATGCGAGAGACGATGCGTCGAAGGTTTAGTGGCCGACATGCTGACTGGCCAAATCCGAGTCTACTGCTGATTGACGGCGGTAAAGGCCAGCTCAGCTCGGCTATTGAAGCGCTCGAGTCGCTCGATGTGCATATTCCGGTCGTAGGGCTTGCGAAACGTGACGAGCAAATTGTTATCCATACGACTCGTTCAAATATTGATGTATCGGTTGATGCAATTAAAGCGTGGAGTAAAGAAAAAAGTCCGTTCAATGAACCGCAAGCCGCCGTCATAGATGACAAAACAGGACGCTATCAATCAGTTTCTATCGAAGAAGAGGCTTCAATCATATCTAGCGAAGGTGATTTTATGCTAATTACACTCCCTAAAAATTCACACATCGTGAAGCTGCTTCAGCGAGTGCGTAACGAATCACATCGGTTTGCAGTTAGTTATCACACTACACTGAAACGTAAAGGTGCTACCAAAAGTCTGCTAGATGATATCCCCGGTGTAGGTGCAGCTACTCGGCGCAAGCTACTGCATAGTTTTGTTAGTGCCAAAACAATCGCCGAGCTTGAGCAATCTCAACTCACAGCTGTAGTTGGCGACAAACGGGCTAAAGTCATCTATAACTGGTTTCATCCAGCCGAGAAATAGGGGCTATAAATATGCTAGGCTTGAATATATGAAAAATACTTTTTTTGTAGGCAATCGTCAGCGGCTTATGGAGCAACTTCCAGGCAGTCTTATCGTCATAGCTAACTACGATGAACTCCAGCAGGCACACGACCAGGCTAATAGTTTTTTGCCCGAGGCAAATTTCTGGTATCTGAGTGGGATATCCGAACCTGGCTGGCGCATTATTATCGACAGCAAGCATCATAAATCATATGCAGTGTACCCCAAACTCAGCGAGACAAAACAGCTTTTTGACGGGGGTGTAGATGTCGAATTTGCACGTAGTCAAAGTGGTATTGAGAATGTCATCGATAGCGATGAAGCTGATAGCCTGCTACGACAGCTGCGTCGGCAGCATCGACTTGTCTATACGGCCATGGAAGAGAGCTACATCAAAAAATATGCTGAGTTTAGCCTCAATCCTGCGCAAAAAGAACTTAAAAAATACCTAGCGCATAGGTTTGAAGGTGTCAGAGATTGTAGAGAATACATTTCTAACTTACGGGCAGTCAAACAGTCGGAAGAAGTGGCAGCAATCAAACAAGCCGCAAAAATCTCAGCAAGCGGCTTCTTGTCAGTGCAAAAACAATTACAGTCCTATACTCACGAATATCAAATAGAAGCCACGCTCTCTCATGAGTTTCGCACATCAGGCTCGATGGGTCATGCCTACCAGCCTATCGTTGCCGCCGGGCTCAATGCTTGTACGCTACACTATATAGCCAACAATGACCGTTTCTCAAAACGCACGCCTGTGCTTATTGATGCTGCAACTCGATATGATAACTATGCCGCCGATATCTCACGAACGTTAATCGCCAACAGTCCATCGAAACGTCAGCAAGCTATCTATGATGGCGTCAAACATGTATTTGATGAGTGCATAAAACAGCTTCGACCAGGGCTAATGCTTAATGAGCTACAAAAAACCGCCCATGACAAAACAGCCACCGTACTGAAAGGCCTTGGACTTGAACATGACGACGACTCGGTTCGTGACTATTTCCCACATGCTATTGGCCATAGTCTTGGTATTGATACACACGATACTTTTGGCTCGCATACCGAGCTAAAAGAGGGCATGGTGCTGACTGTTGAACCAGGACTTTACATTCCTAAGGAAAAAATAGGCATTCGCTATGAGGATGATTTCGTGATTACGACTGGTGGCTATCAAAACCTCAGCGGTAAATATGTCGGTGACGTCTGGTATACTAGTACAAAGTAATGAGAAAACAATTCGCAGTATTTTGTGCACGGTGGCTGGTAAACTCAGTCGCACTATGGGTGGCAGTTCGGCTACTAGAAACAGGAGATTATGCAACTACTCCTGATTCTTTCGTGACGTTTCTGTTTGCAGGTTTAGCGCTATCTCTCGTCAATACACTTCTTCGGCCAATTGTCATTATTCTTTCTCTACCAGCAATTGTGCTGACAATAGGACTGTTCATGCTAATAGTCAATGGATTTTTAGTATTTATTGCTATTGGGCTTGTGCCAGGTTTAAGCCTGACATTTATGAGTTCAATTGTGGCCGGTGTCGTGGTCAGTTTAGCGAATTATGTATTTAGCGGTATAATGGATCAATATAAAGGAACGAAGGAAAAATAATATGTCTATCGATATCGTACTGCAGGTTACTATGTTTATTTCAGCCTCATTGATGGTGCTGTTTATACTGCTGCAAGCTCGAGGCGCGTCGCTTGGTGCTGGATTCGGTAGCTCGGGCGAACTTTTCACTACAAGGCGTGGACTCGATAAGAGTTTGTTTGAAGCAACAGTTGTCATGGCGACCATATTTGTCATGTCGATTCTTGCAGGGCTACTCATCGGATAGCCGTGGAAGGCCCCGGCTCATCAAACTGGAAAAAGTTCTCTAAGCTCGGTTCCAACCGCAAGACTTTTCAGCGTGGTGCTAAAAACATTGAAAAAGCCACTCTTAGGCATGCACACAGATTTATTATTTCTCGCTTTCAAAATATCAAAGAAGTTCGTCGCTTTGCGTTTGGTTGGATTGCTGCAGTTAGTTTGCTGATCGTACTGAGTGTTATCCAGCTAAACGGACTGCAAAATTCATATTCATCGTCCGCCGCCAGTGACGGTGGAATTTATGCTGAGGGTGTTATTGGTCAGCTTGATGTTATTAACCCACTATTTGCTGCCACCGCATCTGAAAGAGCTGCAAGTAAGCTTATATTTTCAGGGCTGCTTAGTTACGATTCGACAGGTGCATTGAAAGGTGAGCTCGCCCAGTCGTGGCGTGTGGAGCGGGAAGGCTCGCGATATGTGATTGAGCTTCGACCAAATCTTAAGTGGCATGATGGTACTACATTGACGGCTGATGATATCGTATTTACCGTGCAACGTATGCAAAATCCTGCCGTTCGTGCACAGCAATTACAGAGTTGGTCAAACGTTAAAGTAAGTAAATTATCTAGTCAGACAATTGCTTTCGATCTTCCGAGACCGTATGCGGCATTTCCTCATGCGTTAACCTTTGGCATCCTACCTAAGCATGTATTTAAAGATATTGAGCCCGAACTACTTCGTGAAACTGAGCTCAATAACGAACCGATAGGTTCTGGTCCATTCGTATTCGCACGCAAACAAATTATTGATCCCGATGCAGATCGAGTAGTTGTCTATATGAATCAGAATGAAACCTATGTTCAAGGTCCACCACGTCTAGAGCGTTTTCAGCTTCATACATTTGCTGGCTCTAATGAGCTGCAAGAGGCTTTTGTGGATAGAGAAGTCAATGCAGCTGCTGGTATGACTACTGCAGCGCTTCGAGAAGCTGCAACTACCAGACAGAACTCTACCGTGTTTGAAAACGGCGTTGATGATGGCGTCTATGCATTTATGAACCAGGACAGCGAAATACTCAAAGATAAAAAAGTACGTCAGGCACTCCTATACTCGTTTGACAGAGACTCACTAAAAAAGTCACTTAGTACCTATGCTTTACCGCTTGGGGGCCCGCTGATGAATGACCAGACAGGTAATACGAGTACTCAGCTAGATGCAGAGTTTGATATTCAAAAGGCAGAGCGCTTACTTGACGATGCAGGTTGGAAGAAAAATACCGATGGAGAGCGCGTCAAAAATGGTACCCCACTAACTGTTAGACTAGTCGGTATTGATGCAGGTGACTATCCAGTAATTGTTGAGCAGCTGGATAAACAGTGGTCTGCAGTTGGAGTTGATGTGCAGACTCAATTATCTGATCCAGATATTGCCCAGCAAAATGTGATTGTTCCTCGCGCTTATGACGTGCTTGTGTATGAGTTAGAGATAGGCTCCGATCCAGATGTATTCGCCTTTTGGCATAAATCTCAAGCTGGTCCAAGAGGGCTTAATTTATCAAACTATAAATCAGATATTGCGAGCGAAACACTAGAGACAGCTCAAGAACGATTTGAGCCAAAGCTTCGCAAATTAAAATATGAAGCTTTTACAGATGTATGGGTAAAAGATATTCCAGCCATAGCGCTGTATCAGCCAGAGATTGGCTATATTGTTTCAGAGAACACTTCTGCGTTACAAAGCGAGTCATCATTGCCGACCCGCATAGACCGTTACGTCGACGTTCATCAGTGGACTATTAATCAAAATAACTATTATCAATCACGCTAAAAGCGTATGCGTGCTATGACTGTTAAACTTATATAAGTCGGTCATTTCTTCTCTACCAACCAATATAGACTCTACGGTAGGCTTTAACTCAATTCATGCTGATTTAATGTAAGGAAATATAGCTACAGATGGTGCTTAGGAGCTAACGATACTACTACTGGTAACTCACTGCTACATCTGTTATGATATCTACTGCTAGATTAACATGCATCGTGCTTACATAGTGGCTCAAGTGAAACGTAAGTGTGAGTTGGCGCACGCTAGATGGTGTGCACTAATCAAAGGCGTACTAGTATATTAACAATATATGATGGTGGCGGCTGCGTGAAACACAAGTAAGAGTAGACGCAAGCGTTATAAGATACACTTGAATCAAAGGTGTACTATAATTTAACAATATATATGCGGACGTGGCGGAATTGGTAGACGCGCTAGCTTGAGGGGCTAGTGAGCATTGCGCTCGTGGAGGTTCAAGTCCTCTCGTCCGCACCAAATAAAAAAGTAGATCAGCTGGTCTACTTTTTTATTTGGTCTGTGCCGAAAGGGGCTTGAACCGATAGGCATAGACAGCTGGGAGCTGTCTATGAAAGTAATGCTTGGCCGAAGCGGCAGGGCTTTAGCCCGAGAGCGGAGCAAAAGTATCAAGTCCTCTCGTCCGCACCAATATAAAAATACGACTCAAGGGTCGTATTTTTATATATAGCTTTAGCTAACTAGCGAGCAAAAAATATCAAGTTCGTACCTAAGCTTCACCCGCTGGCAAGACATAACCGCCACGTGCTATCATAGAGCTAACGAAATGAGGGTTATATGGGAAGTAAAGTAGCGACATATCTGCAGACTCACTTGAGCGGTGAAGTGTTTTCGAGTGGTATGATGCGGACGCGATATGCGACCGATGATAGCGTACTCACGTTGATGCCACAGCTTGTAGCGTATCCTCGCTCAACAGCTGATTTGCGTAAAATAGCACGCTTTTCCTGGCAGCTGGCTGAAAAAAACCATTTACTACCACTTACACCTCGTGGCTATGGCTCAAATACCGTAGGTTCGGCCATAGGTACTGGTGTTATTGTCTCGCTGCCAGCTCATATGAACCAGATTCTTGAACTCGATACTAAACAGCGACTTGTCAGAGTTCAGCCTGGGTTGTCAGCTGCGACACTCTTGCAGACATTACATACTCACGGACTTGACTTACCAATACCAAAACATGAGGTGACTGGATCAACAGTTGGAGGGCTTATCGCGAACGGCAATGTGCTTGGCTCATGGGTGGATAAACTTGAAGTTGTCTTGCCAAATGGAGAAATAATCCAGACTGGCGCTATTTCTAAAAAAGAGCTTGAAAAACGAAAAGGACTGCCGACGCTTGAAGGAGAATTATATAGAAGTCTAGATGGTATCCGTAGTGACTTCGCTGAGACCATCAAAGCAGACCAAAACACTCCTCGGTTGACCTATAGTAGTATAGGGTTTAATATTTTGCGAGCACTGGACGGCGAGAGTGGCTGCAATCTTACACCGCTCTTTATCGGCTCACAAGGTGTGCTGGGTATGATTAGTGAAATTATTTTGACCGTATCCGAACATGAGCTGCCAGGTGGTTGCATGACGGCTGCGTTTACGAGTGTAGAAGATGCGTCAGCTGCAATAGCTGGTATCCAAAAACTTAATCCTCAAGAGCTAAGAATCATGAATGGAAAATATGTCGCCCAGGTCAGTAAGCTAAAAGGCAAGAACCTATCTATTGACACTAATAGCGATTCGGCAACTACTCCAGAAGTGCTCTTGCTCGTTGCTCTTGGTAAGCGCACAAAATCTACTGTCAAAGGTAAACTAGATCGACGCAAGAAACATGCGCAAAAAGCAATCGAAAACGCTGGAGGGACAGTAGATTTTGTAGCTTCTGAAGATCAATATGATCAATGGCAAAGTATCTTTGAGAGTCCAGCTTCTATTCGTTTCAACGAGTTATCCGGGAAAGTAGCTTTGCCATGTATAGATAACTGTGCGGTTCCACTCGAGAGCTACAGAAAGTTTATGGTAGATGCCGAAAAGCTACTCCAAAAAAATCATGTCGAGCAGAGCATATGGGGTGATCTTCAAGATGGTACTGTCCACATCTTACCGATGCTTGATGTTGGCAAAATTGGTGATCGCCAAAAGGTGGTCAAGCTTATGAATGATTATTTTACGCTCGTACTATCCTACGGCGGAACAATTGGCGCAACACAGGGAGAGGGAAGGCTGCGCAGTCTTTTTGTTACGAAACAACTTAGCGCTGATATGACTAACGTACATAGTGAGCTTAAAAAAGCATTTGATCCGTACGGTATGATGAACCCAGGCGTGAAACAATCTATCGACACGAAGCAGCTCGTGGCCATGCTCCGAAAAGACTATTCGCCCACCCATCGTGCTGATGAGCTTTTCAGCTAGATAGAGTGTGGTAGCTATGTTGAAAACATAGTATAATTATCTATTGTATTCTACGTAGCCCGCTACGAGTGGCGCTGCATAAAACGCAAATAAGAGTAGACGTACGCGTCAGCTTTTATGGTAAAACTAGATCAGGTGTTTAATTGCACATTACAATATAAGCGCGAGTGGCGGAATGGTAGACGCGCCAGCTTCAGGTGCTGGTGTCCTTCGGGACGTGGAAGTTCGAGTCTTCTCTCGCGTACCAATACAAAAAACATGAACTAGTTAGTTCATGTTTTTTGTATTGGCTATCTATGCGTACTTGAATAATACCCACTTTCCCTGTAAAATGGCCTAAGTATCGTGTCATTTAGGGCGCTTAGCTCAGTTGGCTAGAGCATCTCGTTTACACCGAGAGGGTCGGGGGTTCGAGTCCCTCAGCGCCCACCACGATATAAATAGCAAATAATAGTAGTAACGCTGCCCGGAAAGGGCTTTATTTTATGACAGACCCAGCAAAAATTCGTAACATCGCAATCATCGCCCATGTTGACCATGGCAAGACAACTCTTGTTGATGGGCTTTTAAAACAGTCAAACACATTCCGTGATAACCAGGCTGAAATGAGCCAAGACCTCATTATGGATAGTGGTGACCAAGAGCACGAGCGCGGGATTACGATCACTGCTAAGCAGACGTCTATTTTTCACGATGGCTACAAAATCAACATCATCGACACGCCTGGTCACGCTGACTTTAGCGGTGAAGTAGAACGAACGCTCAACATGGCCGACGGTGTACTATTAATTGTAGATGCCCAAGAAGGCCCAATGCCCCAGACGAAATTTGTATTATCTAAAGCTCTCGAGCTTGGGCTCAAACCAGTGGTAGTTATTAATAAAATCGACAAACCATCACGTCGTGTTGATGAAGTTGAAGACGAATTAGGTGATCTATTCCTAGAGCTTGCTACTGATGATAGTCAGCTGCACTACCCGGTGTATTATGCGATTGGTCGTGAAGGTAAAGCCTGGACAGAAATGCCAGCTGACGCCGAAGCCGATGGTAATCTGAATGTTATCTTCGACTCTATCGTAAACGATATCCCAGCGCCGACGGTTGATGCCGACGGTTCATTCCAGTTGCTCGTAACTTCACTTCAATACGACTCATTTTTGGGTAAATACGCCATCGGACGAGTTACAAGAGGCGAAGCCAAAAAAGGTCCAGTCGCACTGATTAAACGAGATGGCACGATCATTTCATCTAAGATCGAAAAGATTTTTGGCTACCGCGGACTGGCCAGAGAAGAAGTTGATAGCGCTGGAAGTGGTGACATCGTTGCGCTTACCGGAATTAGTGCTGCGCATATCGGCGAAACCCTTGCTGACAAAGAAAACCCAGAAGCACTACCGACTATCGAGATTGAAGCACCGACACTGAGTATGTACCTTGGTCCAAACACCAGCCCGCTCAAAGGTAAAGAAGCCAAATATAACACCAGCCGTCAGATTGGTGACCGATTGCAACAAGAGCTTGAAACCAACGTGTCGCTCCGAGTCAAAGACGATGGAATTGGATTTACTGTTTCAGGTCGTGGTGAGCTCCACCTATCAGTGCTTATCGAGACGCTTCGTCGCGAAGATTTCGAATTCGAAGTCGGCCGACCACAAGTCGTGACTATCGAAGAAGATGGCGTCACCAAAGAACCAGTCGAGGAGCTTCTCATCGAAGTTGGTCCAGAATATCTCGGTGCAGTCAGCCAAGAACTTGGTCTACGCCGCGGTGCAATGATCAAACAAGAGCAGACAACCTCGGGCGCAACTCGTACAACCTATGAGCTACCGACACGAGCTATGATTGGTCTCCGTAACATTCTACTGACTGCTACCAAAGGTACGGTGATTATGAACAGTCTTCCAAATGGCTATCAGCCAATGGGTGCGAAGCTTCAACAAACTCGTAATGGCGCGCTGGTATCTACCGAAGCTGGCAGTACGACTGCTTACGCCCTCGATGCGGCTGGTGCTCGAGGCGAACTACTTGTTGGGCCAGGAACGACCGTCTATCTCGGTATGATTGTTGGTATCTATAATCGTCAAGGTGATCTTGACATTAACGTCTGCCGTGGAAAACAGCTGACGAACATGCGTACTTCATCGAGTGATGGTACGATCCAGTTAACTCCACACACTGAGTTCAGCCTTGAGCAGGCAATTGATTTCATCGAAAACGATGAGCTACTGGAAGTAACGCCAAAAAGCCTCCGTCTGCGCAAAAAACATCTCGATCCAAACAAGCGTAAGCGCGCTAACAAATAATTACTATTTAATGAGGTCTTTCAGTTCGAAAGACCTCATTTGTTTATGGCAGCCTGTATTTAGTAATTTGCTACCAGCTGCGTGGATCATTGCTGATGATGCGGCGTGAAATCTTTTTGAAACGTTTCTTGAACTTATCATCTTTTTGGTTAGTAGTTTCAGGAATACGCTTCGTTTTATCTTGTACAATTGATTTTAAAACTTCATCATAATTACGTATCATGATGTCGCGAGTAAAATTTTTCTCGACATGTTCGCGACAGTCTTTGCGCTTAATATTCTTTATCTTACTGATCGCCATGATCATTTCAGCGCTATTATCAACGATGTATCCAGTTTTACCATCGACGACAACTTCTGGTACCGAACCTCGGCGAAAAGCTATAACAGGAGTACCGCAAGCATTTGCTTCGGCCATGGATAATCCAAAGGGTTCACTCCATTGGATGGGCATAAGCAACCCAGCGGCTTTTTGGTAATACTTAATAAGTTGTTCTTTATCTAGCATGCCGAGGAATAAAATCTTGTCATTTAAAAATGGTTTGACGTGCTCTTCAAAATACCAGTAATCAGCCTTAACTAAGGAGCCTGCAATCAGTAGCATGCGACCACTTTGCATGGCGACTTGGACCGCTTCTTTGACACCTTTATCAGGAGTGATACGTCCTGAAAACATCAGGTAATCTTCAGCGTCTTCTTCTAATTCAAATTCATCAGTATTTATACCGTTATAGACCGTGTCAGCATACGGTAGGTCTGGAGCATCACGTCGCTGGCTATCAGAGATTGAAATAAAATGTTGATTATCAGATAAGTTGGCTTCAATAATTTCACGCCTTGTCTCATCTATGAAGTCATGTACGATATAGACGATAGGAACAGAAGGAAAGAGAGCGGCTAGCGGCAATGCCGACTCAAAATGGTTAAATACGACGCAGTCAAATTCGCCCTTTTTCGCTTGTTCAAGCATATGACGAGCCATTCGAGTGTCATAGAGTCCTGGTAGGTAATCTTTAAACAACTCTGAACTGCCGACGAATTCATCCATTTCTTGCTGGGTATGAACTGATGGGCGTTGAGAACAGGTTTCAACGTTGGTTACTTTGAGGTCTGTTCCTTCCGGACCATAGAACGTTACTTCGTGTCCGAGTTCAGTGAGGCCTTCGGCAACACTTTTGGCTACTGTGGCGGGAGAATAAGCTACATTTTCGGGAACAGGAGTCGTAAGAAATCCTCGAACCATCATTGCGATTTTCATTATTCTACTTATTATACCATAGGCTCATTATGCTACCATAAGAGTAATGGATTATTGGAAAGCAAAAAATGGCATATTACAGATATACCCACGGAGCTATAAAGACTCTGATGGCGATGGCGTTGGAGACCTACGAGGCATCATAGAGCAGCTACCGTATATAAAAGGTGAGACGGATAGTTTAGGGATTGATGCGATTTGGTTATCACCAATTTACACCTCACCAATGGCAGATTTTGGTTATGATGTGAGTGACTATTGCGGCATTGATCCAGTATTCGGAACGATGGATGATTTTAAAGAGCTGATTGCAAAAGCTCATGATCGTGACATTTCTGTGATGCTTGATATCGTACCAAATCATACATCCGATCAACATCCTTGGTTTCAAGAAGCGTTAGCTGACCCATCTTCTCCAAAGCGTGACTACTATGTGTTTAAAAAATTTACTGAAACTACCTCGGCCAACAACTGGCTGAGTGTATTTGGCGGTTCAGCGTGGGAAAAAATAGATGGCAGTGACGAATATTATCTTCATACGTTTTTAAAAGAACAACCCGATCTCAATTGGTCAAACCCTGCAGTGCAAGAAGAGTTCCGTGACATCATACGGTTCTGGTGTGAACTGGGTGTGGATGGGTTCCGAGCCGATGCGGTGCGCTGGATGGCAAAAGATCCTAATTTTGAAGATGATACACTATTCGCAAATGCTAATCCTGATGGTGATCCGTACGATAGTAGACTACACGACAAGAGTCGATTCTTTGGACAGCTTGAAGAGTACCTTAAGGTACTTAGTCAGGCAGCCGCGGAGTACGAAAATGTCATAGTGCTTTTTGAGGACTATATCGATCCACGTATTGATACGAAAAATCAGATAGAACGGCTATACTCTGTAGACTCAGCTCACAGCGCGCCTTTTAATTTTCAGCTTATAAATGGCAAAATAACAACCCATAACATTGCCAAGATAGCTAAACAGTACAAGCTTGTACCTGATGATTCTGCAATGGTGCTTTGTCTTGGTAACCATGATTCGCCACGACTGGCAACGCGAGTAGGCTCTGAAATGGCTAAAGTTATAGCACTAGTACAGATGACATTGCCCGGTATACCTGTCGTGTACTACGGAGAAGAGATCGGTATGACAAACGTCGATGTTCCACCTGAAAAAACCCAAGACAGGTTTGAGCAGCAGGTGCCAGGAAAAGGTCTAGGACGTGATCCATCCAGGACACCTATGCAGTGGCATGATGGACACAATGCCGGTTTTACAACTAGTGATGAGCCATGGCTTCACCCTGCGGCGGTGCATGACTGCAATACTGTCGGATGTCAGGCTGAAGATGAGATGTCGTTTTGGCGTTTGTATCGTGATCTTCTGAAGATTAGATCTGAGCACACAACACTGCGCACGGGAATCTATCAAGAAGTGTATGTTGACGACGATTTGATTATTTACACAGTCACGGACCAATATAAGGCATTACTAGTGGTAGCTAGCTTTTGTGATGGTGAGCAGTCTGTCGAGCTACCAGAGGGTGGAGTAGTGCTAAGAGCCATCAGTAACCGATCATACGAGCATCAACCTAGCCAAGAGGTCAGTACAATTGTAGCTTTTGAGGCCGTACTTATCGACTATGGCTCAAACAAATTGACTAAGGATAAAAATTAGCAATCATTCAGAATCTTCGCCATAGCGTCGTACTCACTGCGTGTTACCCATAAATTATATTTTGTTTTCACGAATATTTGTTTAGAAACGTATTCACAGCGATATGTCTTGTTTTCAGGTAACCAAGTGGCTGCATCGCCATCGCCTTTTTGTTGATTGGCTGGTCCGTCAACTGCCAGCAGGTTATCTGGATCATTATAGAATTCATAACGAGTCAGCTGATCCATTGTTTGGGCGCCTTTTTGCCAGGCATCACTGACGGCAACGACGTGATCAATCTGAACTTCTGCGCTTGTTAGTTTACCCCGTTGAAACAGGATGGACTTACCAACATATGGATCATTTAGCGCGCCAGACAGCACTGTACAATTGTCATCATCAAGTACTTCGCCCATCATATCTCTAGCTAATATGAAATTACGCATATCGCAACTGTCGATGACGGCCCAGCCACTGCTAAACAGGTCACGATCGTAACCTGTTTTGGGTGCGCGACCTTTAATCTCTAGACTTTCCAGCTGTTCACCGGAACTAGAACTTAGAACTGCAGGTAGATTTGTAGTTGAGTCATCATTAACATTGTTACGTAGTTCTTGAGACTGATATGAACCTATTGCCAGTAGTACAAGTACTGCTAACATCGAAAAGAGACGTTTGAGTTTAGAGGAGCTCATATTGTGGAGATACTTTAAGCATGTAGTAAAGTATAGACAGAATAAGCATAACTAACAAAAGAAACTATGAAAAAGCAGTCTAAAAAACCTAAAATGTCGTTGATCAAAGGTCTAATTATAGTTAACAGTGTGTTTATAGTATCGATTATCTTTGTGCTTTATGGCTATATTGATTCTAATCAAGTGGTAGATGAGTTAAATGCCAACCAGCAAATAACAAATAGTATTGCCTCGACGAGTTTACGAGATGCACAGTCTCTAACGTACGATAAACAGAGTGACTCATATCTCATACCTTCGCTACGTCTGATGTTACCAAACGAAGCTGCCGGAGAACGAATTAGTTACGTTATTTTGGAAAATGAAGACACTACCACTGTGAACATCAAAGGCTGGGACTCGTCAGATCGTATCGCTCGATCGTTGAAACAAGATAGTTGCGTGTTTGATGTTGCGTTGAGTACCAGCAAGCCGGATGGTACGAGTGAAACTATAGTCCAAAAAGACGGCCGTGTGATTTACATGGAGCAAAATCAAAATGATAGATGCCAGAAGCAGTATCTTAGTTCGCAAAATGGAAAAGCATTGCTGAGTTATCTCAAAAAATCTCAACTGTTTTAGTTAAGGAGTTCTTTAGGTAAAAACCCTTTACTTGGCTGATGGTTAGCCTCCCATTTATAATCTTTGCCGTAGCCGAGGTCTTTCATCAGATTAGTCGGGGCATTGCGGACATGGAGCGGAACTGGTGCATCTGGATGAGCTGAAGCTTGCTGGCGAGCTCGTTGCATGAGATCAGGTATCTCACGTGACTTTTGTGATTTGGCCAGAGCTGTTGCGCAGTGAAATAAATTATAGTTCGCTTCGGGTAAGCCGACTCGCTCTACAGCCTGAAACGTGGCTACGGCAATACTAAGCGCGCCGTTGCCAGCTAGGCCAATATCTTCACTGGCGAATATCACCATCCGCCGGGCAATAAATTTAGGATCTTCACCGGCATCTATCATACGCGCCAAATAGTACAGTGAAGCCTCAACGTCACTACCGCGCATACTTTTGATAAATGCTGAGATGACATCGTAGTGCATGTCTCCTTTTTTGTCGTAGCCTGGCACACTCTTTTGGGCAGCTTTTTTAACAGTATTAATCGATACTTTGTTTTCGAGTGAGAGCGCTACTTCGAGGTTGCCGAGCGCTAATCGTGCGTCACCACTACTAAGCTCTGCGAGATAATCGAGTGCTTTTTTATCGACCCGACTAGTGGCTTTTTCTTTTGATAGGGCGTGTTTTAAGATGCTAATAATATCGGCTTTTGTGAGCTGCTCAAGTACTAATACACGCGACCGTGATAGTAGCGGAGTAATGATTTCGAAGCTGGGATTTTCGGTTGTCGCACCGATAAGTGTAATCAAACCTGACTCGACGTGCGGCAGAAAAGCATCTTGCTGGGCTTTATTGAATCTATGAATTTCATCCACAAACAGGATTGTTCGCTGTTTCAAATTCCAATTGATTTTGGCTCGCTCAACGACAGCTAAGACATCTTTTTTGCCTGCAGTGACTGCGCTAAGCTCAACAAAATCTGCTTCAATAGAATTTGCGATTATTCGGGCAAGTGTTGTCTTGCCAGTGCCTGGTGGACCCCACAGTATGAGACTAGTCGGTTGTTTGTTTTCGATGATGGTTCGGAGTAGTCCATCATCTCCGGCGATATGAGTTTGTCCGATGACTTCGTCGAGCGTGGTTGGACGCATTTTTTCAGCTAAAGGCACTTTGTTCATACTCCTAGTATAGCTCCCGCAATCCAAAACCGACTACTATTGAGTCTAGATTCTGGCGAGCTAGAAACACTGTTCTCCAACCAAGGCTTAGCCGTCGATACGTTACAGAAGGAAACAGTGATTATAGCCATTAGAGCTTGTTCAAGAGGTTTGGGATTATACTGCGAGAGCTATAAGCGTGATAAAATTAATGTATATGAAAACACACGTACTAGTAGTATTTGGCGGCCAGTCATCTGAGCATGAGGTATCTATTTCAGGGGCTAAAAACGTCGTCCACGAACTATCACTAAAAACCTATGATGTTAGTTTATGCTACGTCGATTTGGAAGGAAAATGGTGGCTCGTGCCAGAAGTCACAGCAGCTCCCAAATTGCATCGTCAGCTACTGCCAGTACTTGGTCTATCTCAGTTCCAGGTCAAAGGCACGTCAGACGTCCTGGAGATTAGTGTTATACTCCCGATACTGCACGGCAAAAACGGTGAAGACGGTAGTGTGCAGGGTCTTGCGCAGCTACTGCATACACCAATTGTTGGTCCAGACGTTATAGCGGCTAGTATCACGATGGACAAAGACATCACGAAGCAGCTGGTGCGCAGTGCTGGTGTCAAAACTGCCGACTGGATGACTTGGTATACAAATGAAATACGACCTCAATACGAACGAGTTACGTTGACGCTTGGTCATGAGCTATTCATTAAACCTGCCAGTGCAGGCTCATCCATTGGCGTAAGTAAAATCCATAACAAAATAGAATTCGATAAAGCACTAGACATAGCCGCCCAGCATGATCACAAAGTTCTTATTGAGTCAGCTATTAAAGCAAGGGAGTTGGAAGTGGCCGTATTTGGCACTAGCGAGCATCACGCTGCTGGCCCCGGCGAGATCCGATCCGGCGCGGAGTTTTATGACTACGACGATAAGTACGCCGAAGGATCTTCTGCTCAGGTCATTATCCCTGCTGTCCTTGAAGATGGCCAAGCAGCTGAGATACGAACTGAAGCCATGAAAGTGTATAGCGCTTGTCAGGGCAAAGGCATGGCACGGGTCGATTTCTTACTCGCACCAGATGGCCAGCTGTACCTACTTGAGATTAATAGCATCCCTGGGTTTACTAACATTAGTATGTATCCGAAGCTATGGGCTCGAGCTGGGCTTTCATATAGCCAGTTACTTGATCGACTGATACAAGTAGCTCTCGAATAATATATTGGTGCTATACTTAAGACCAACTAAGGAGGTGTATGGAAGCAGTTATATTTATTCTGATTGTAGTAGTGGTCATCGTATTGTTAAGTATCAAAATAGTCAACCAGTACGAGCGAGGGGTTGTATTAACACTTGGTAAATACACTGGTACACGTGAGCCAGGTCTTCGACTGGTTGTACCATTTATCCAGCAAATAATTAAAGTAGACGTGCGATCAACACCTATCGATGTTGCGCAACAAGAAATCATCACCAGCGATACCGTGACGGTTAAAATAGATGCTGTTGTCTATCTACGTGTTAAAGACGCGGCCAAAGCCGTGCTAGAGACCACGAATTATATCTATGCGACCAGTCAGTTTGCCCAGGCGGCGCTCAAAGACGTGGCTGGTAATGTCGATCTCGAATACCTGCTCGCTAAGCGTGAAGAAATCTCCGGTCAAATCAAAGAAGCGGTCGACGCTGAAACCGAGCGATGGGGAATTGATGTCGAAAATGTCAAAGTCCAGAACATTGAGCTGCCACAAGATATGAAACGAGCTATGGCTAAACAAGCCGAAGCCGAGCGAGAGCGCCGCGCCGTCATCATTACAGCTGAGGGTGAGAAATCTGCTGCCCAAGCTGTCGCCGACGCAGCCGGTATGCTTAGTAAAGTGCCCGGCGGTATAAATATCCGTACATTACAAACACTTGAAAAGATTTCAGTTGAAGCTAGCCAGAAAACACTTGTTGTACTCCCAACTGAGCTAACAAACCTCAAAGACATTCTAACTAAAAGCTAATAGTTTAGTCTTATCATTCAATCTCGCAAACTGTTTAGAAATTAAAGTTCCTAAGCTCCGCTCAACTAAGTGAAAATAGAATGAGTGGAGCAGAGGTCAAACCCCTTTATCAAATACACCGTATCAGTTATAATCATCTTATAACAAAAATTTACGGCTCTTTAGCTCCTGCGTGAAACGCATATATGAGTAGAGCAGAGGCAAGCCTCTTTATCAAATGTGCCGTATCAGTTATAATTCTACTATTACCATACATAAGGCTCTTTAGCTCAGTTGGTAGAGCAGAGGCTTGAAGAGCCTTGTGTCCTCGGTTCAAGTCCGAGAGGAGCCACCAAAACAAAAATCCTAGATTTATCTAGGATTTTTGTTTTTATGATAAAAAAGAAATCACAGTTGACCGTGCAACTCTGTTTATCATGCTTATGCATATGATAAGTGTTCAGTAGCATAACGCTTGATTCGTAC
>Ga0209309_10001023_pt1 | contig 29559 bp, 19 predicted proteins | sample COGITO_mtgs_1204_2_FD_184807 | JGI IMG/M metagenome (GOLD analysis project Ga0209309, IMG submission 184807) | Pelagic marine microbial communities from North Sea - COGITO_mtgs_120412 (SPAdes) (version 2) | ecosystem: Environmental > Aquatic > Marine > Epipelagic ... | reverse complement strand
AAGACCTGTAGCAGCAGCAGTACCTTGTCCACCTCCTGGAGCAGGAGACCAAGAGTAAGTGTAACCAGCTGTACCACCAGCGGCAGTAACAGTAGCGGTTCCGTCTGCATCTCCATTACAAGTAATAGGTGTTCCAGTAATAGATAATGAAAGAGCTGTTGGTTCAGTAATAGTCCCTGCATCAGTAGCTGTACAATTATTGTCATCTGTAACAGTTACAGAAGGGGCACCTGCACAAAGTAAAGTTGGATTAGCGATAACCGCATTGTTTCCATCAGCGTTCCATAAGTAGTCTATTGTTCCTGTTCCACCTGTTACTGTAGCAGTAGCAGTACCATCACAAGCTCCGATACAAGTAGTAGGTGTTGTAGTTACTGTAACCTCAAGAAGAGTTGGTTCAGAAATAGCACCAGTTGCAGTTGCAGTACAGTTATTGTCATCAGTTACAGTTACTGTAGGAGCTCCTGGGCAAAGACCACCAGCTAGAGCTGTAGTAGCAAAACCACCATCAGCATCCCATAAGTAATCGATTGTTCCTGTTCCACCTACTGCAGTAGCTGTAGAAGTTCCATCACAAACTCCATTACATTGAGCATCAACATCTGCAACAGTAACCGTTAATAATGGAGGTGTTGTAATTTCATAAGAATCGGTAGCTGTACAGTTATTACCATCTGTTACAGTTACTGTATAAGTATTGGCACATTGACCAGAAGCAGTAGCATCTGTACCAGCACCATTATCCCAAGCATATGAATATGCTGGAGTAGTTCCACCTGCTGCAGCAGCAGAAAGCGTTCCGTTACAAACACCATTACAAGATAGATTTGTTCCTGTTGCAGTTACTGTTAATAAGTCTGGCTCTGCTGGTGTGTAAGAAATTGTTTCAACGCAAGTTCCAGCGTCAGATACAGTAACTGTATAAGCTACAGCATCAAGACCTGTAGCAGCAGCAGTACCTTGTCCACCTCCTGGAGCAGGAGACCAAGAGTAAGTGTAACCAGCTGTACCACCAGCGGCAGTAACAGTAGCGGTTCCGTCTGCATCTCCATTACAAGTTATTGGAGTTCCAACAATAGATAAAGTAAGAGCAGTAGGCTCAGTGATAGTACCCGCATCAGTAGCTGTACAGCTATTAGCATCAGTAACTGTAACAGAAGGGGATCCTGCACAAAGTCCAGCTGGAGCAGCAGTCGTTCCACTACCACCATCAGCATTCCATAAATAAGTTATTACTCCAGTTCCACCTGTTACTGTCGCAGTAGCAGTACCATCACAAGCTCCTTCACATGTTGTTGGAGTTGTTGTTACTGTAACTTCAAGAAGTGTAGGTTCAGAAATAGCACCAGTTGCAGTAGCAGTACAGTTATTATCATCAGTAACTGTAACTGTAGGAGCACCTGGGCAAAGACCATCAGCAAGAGCTGTAGCAGAAAATCCACCATCAGCATCCCATAAGTAATCGATTGTTCCTGTTCCACCTACTGCAGTAGCTGTAGAAGTACCATCACAAATTCCATTACATTGAGCATCAACATCTGCAACGGTAACCGTTAAAGCTGGAGGAGTAGTAACTTCATATGAATCAGTAGCTGTACAGTTATTACCATCTGTTACAGTTACCGTATAAGTATTAGCACATTGGCCAGAAGCAGTAGCAGCTGTACCAGCACCATTATCCCAAGCATAAGAATATGCTGGAGTAGTTCCACCTGCTGCAGCTGCAGAAAGCGTTCCGTTACAAACACCATTACAAGATAGGTTTGTTCCACTTGCTGTTACTGTTAATAAAGTAGGCTCTGCTACTGTTGCACTTGCTGTCGCAGTACATCCGTTTGCATCTGTTACTGTAACAGTATATGCCCCATCACAAACTGCAGTTGGATTAGCTCCTGATAAACCACCAGTCCAAACATAATTATATATTGGAGTCCCACCAGCAACTGTAGTAGAAACTGTTCCGTCACAAACTACATTACATGAAGCATCCGTAGCAGTAGCACTAGCTGTTAATTGAGTTGGAACCGCTATTGTTTCAGTTGAAGTAGCAGTACATCCATTTAAATCTGTTGCTGTTACTATATAAGTGCCTGCACAAACATTTGTTTGGCTTTGAGAGCCTGAAGATGGGCCTCCATCCCAAGAGTATGTGTATCCAGGTGTTCCTCCTGATGCATTATCTCCAGTTAGCGTTCCGTTACACACACCAAAACATAGCGCATTTGTAGATGAAGAACTCATAACCACAGCTGTTGGTACAGCTACTGTAGCAACAGCCGTTGCTACACATCCATTACCATCTGTAAATGTTACTGTGTATGAACCTGCTCCCACAGCATGTGAACCAGCAGTGTTTTGCCCAGAACTCCATGAGTAAGAACCTGGAGATGGAGATGAAGCAATGATAGAACCATTGTCCCCAAAACATAAAGCATCTGTTCCTGTAGCAGTTACCGTTGGAGTTGGGTTAATAGTAATTGTTTGAGTGATAGATTGAGTACAACCTCCATTTGTTACAGATAGAGTTACATCGTATGTTCCATCTGCACCCCACGTAACTCCGGTAGGATTTTGACTTGTGCTAGTTCCAGGGGTTCCACTGTTAAAAGTCCAATCGTAAGAAGTTGGCCCGGAAGTTCCTGTTGTTGTATTTGAGAAATCTAGGACATTTGTAGCTAAACAGAAGTCACCTGCAACCGAAAAGTTTGGATTGAAAGAAGGAAGTACAGTTACAGTTGCCGTTACCGGAACACTTTCACAACCATTTGCGTCGTATCCTATTACCGTATAGGTAGTTGTTGTGCCAGGGTTAGCAGTCACACTTGAGCCAGTTGTTCCACTCAGACCTCCTGCTGGCGACCATGAATAGGTGACAGCACCTGAAGCGGTTAAAGTTCCACTTGCTCCAGGACAAATTTCTATATCTGAGGTCGTAACCACCGGTGGGGGGTTGTCTGTAATCGTTACATCAGTGAATACAGCACATCCGCTACCATCTTGTGCTGTAACCGTATAAGTACCTGCACAAACATTTGTTTGATTTGCTCCAGCACCCAATGTCATCCATGTATATGAAATACCTCCTGATCCACCAGTTACAGATGCTGTTAATGTTCCATCACATGGAGATTGACAAGCACTGTTTGTACCGCTTGCAGAAATAACCATTCCAGGAGGCTCAGATACTGTTACGTCAATAATTGTTTCACAATTGTTTGCGTCGTTAACTGTAACAGTATAGGTTCCGGCACACAATCCTGTTTGAGTGCTTGGACCATTTAAGTTATTTTCACTAGCAATAGTAGTTCCACTACCATCTACCCAGGTGTAATCCCAAGGTCCTGTGCCTGTTCCGGTAACTCCAATTCCATCAACGGTTGCTTGTCCATCACAATAACCAAAACAACTTGCAGCTATTGTACTGGTATCAGGTAAAGGACAGCAAGTAATAATTGATGCAAAATCAAACTGAGCATCGTTTGTACATGCTAAATCAGTCCAAGTTCCCGTTTCACCATCTGCATAATTAGTCACGGATATACTCAGATCTCCACCCTCAATACAATCCTGGGTCGATATAGTCCAACAAAAAGTCCAAGGGCCAGTATCATTGTCTCCGTAATTATTAGTTGGATCGCCGTCATTATCGTTGTTGCAGTTTTCGCCTACAAAATTATGACAACCATTGTAAAAATAACCATCAACATTTCCATCGTTTGGTGTACTAACTCCAGTAAACCATTCCCAATCGCCATCTCCATCGTTACCAGAATACACATTTGTTTGTAAAGTAGATAAATCCCATCCACTCCCAAAATCTGGAACTACACCATGAAGCCAATTTGTGTTTTCCTGCGAGTAAGTATCAATGGTGTAACAAAATGTTACAGCTTCTCCCGCTTGATAAGTTCCATTCACAGGCGCAGGATTTACGGTTAAAGCATCCGATGTTATACATGCATCGCAGGAGACATCATTAGATAATGTAACCGTAAAATCTCCAAAATCAGTATCGTCAGCCCCAGAAATTTGTAAGTAAATTGTTTGGCCAGGGGTGATATTTTCGAATATGGTGGATAAACTTCCACTATTGTCAACAGCACAACCTAAAGGAGTTAAATTACCACAACTACCTCCATTGTCATCCGTATAAATGCCGACACTGATGTCATTCATCGTACTGATAATATCTAGATTTAATGAGTTACCTGATACATCGAAAGTATACCATACATCAGCAGCAGGGCTTGCCATGTCTGCATTACCACCACCACAATTAATCATTGCAGAATAAGGGTTTTCCGCAGTGGCTCCAACGGTAGAGCCAGAAACAGTGGTGGGTGTTATTGTTGCTCCGTCACAAGCACATGGAGCATCTAGAGACCCCAAAGGAGTAGCGTTGGAACAGTCATCTCCAGCTGCTACTGTTCCTAAGTTATTGGCAGATCCTGAGATAACACATGGTGTTGAGCCGCCACCACCACCACCACCAGGCATCCCGTAACCAGTGTGTGGGGTAAGTGTTGCAATTGTAATTAAAAATAGGGTTAAAAATTGTTTAAATAATTTCATGGTAAGTTTCTAATTATTAATTACTTGGTTGATTTTTCGATGTATGAATGTTGTTCAATGATGTATCCATTTTTACCTAATACAAAAGTTGGTTTATATAGGTGGGTAGGTTTCTCTTTTAGAATTTTTGTTAAATCTACTTCTAAACCTTTTTCGGTCATTTCATCAGCAGATAGTAGTTCTATTTTGACTCCCTTTTGAAAGGTAATAATAGTTCTTTCATTTATTAATCTATACTTGTCCCAATTCGCATTTTCAATAGCAGAAATATAAAGGTTTATATCTCTAACTTGTGCCTCGTTAGTTATTATATATGACTTATCCTGACTAAATAAAGTAGTCGAGGAAATAAGTAAACTGAAAGCAATTATTACATTTTTCATAAATTGTGTTTTATAAAATTTTTCGTAAAATATTTTGTAATGTCTCTTCTCCAATTAAGAGAAAGGTTTAAATAAAGTTTTTCCAATTCAGGTTTGTTGTCGATTAAAGTAACAGCATCTTCAACAGTTTTATCAGTGTAGTTAATTATTTTGTCAGTAATATTGAACCCTTTAATTCCAAGTGATTCCTCATCAATTTGACTAAAATCTAAGTTAGATTTTGAGCCTATAATTATTAAGTTTCTTTCATTTTCTTCACCAGGAGTAGGAAGTACATAAGTGTGCAGGTCACAGTCCTTTATTGTTTTTATTATTGATCTAGCGGCTTTCCCATTTTCACCTGTTAAAAAACCATAAAAATTAATCATCACGAACCCTTCTTCATTAAGATCTGTTTTTACCTTTTCAAAAGCTTCTTTTGTTAATGCATGAGCAGGTGGGGTTTCATTTAAAAATAAATCCATTAAAACAAGGTCGTATTTCTTTTTATTTATATTGATGAAATGCCTTGCGTCATCAACCACTACATTAGCACTTGCTGGTACAGAAAAGTATTCAATAGAAATGTCTTTAATCCTTTGATCTAATTCAACGGCATCCACGTTATATCCTAAATTGTTTAACTGGTGATAAAAAGTTCCTCCACCTAAGCCGAGTAATAAAACTTCCCCTTTGTCTTTTGCTAAGCTAGCAACACCAGAATAAAAGAAAGACCAGTCCCAAAGGGTCTGGCTTGTATTTTCAGCATAGGCAATTGTTTGAGCAGTATTATTGACAAATAATAACCTTCCTTGATGCGTTCCTCTTGAGTATGTTGTAAAGGGTTGTTCAATCACTTTTATTTGACCCAATATACCTTCTGAAGCATACAGCAAATTGTATTCACCAGTGTTTTTATTGTTTGCTTCTGCAGAATTAACTAAGCCAAATACTATAATAATGACATTAATTCCCGCAAGAACTTTCTTTTTTAAATTAAAAAATCCAAATGACGTTGTAATTAACAATAAAGAACCAACAGTAACTGCTGGTATGGTGAGGCCATATTCAGGTATCAAATAGAACCCTAGTAAGAAAGTAGCAACGATTCCACCTAGTGTACTGATTGAATAAATTGTTCCAGAAGCTTTTCCTGCTTTATTCAATTCTTTGTTTAAGATGTGAATTAGCAATGGGCTTGAAGTACCGAAGAGAAAAAGTGGGGGGAATAGAAATATAAATAACGACGCAATGACACCTGACAATACAGACATTTCAATACAAATCTTCATTATCGATGAAGCTAGAAAAGGCATGAGTATTAACAGAGTTGCTCCTAGGGAGAGTACAAGTAACACTGCTGATCTTGCATTTTTTGTTTGCTCAGAAAGATATCCGCCAAAGTAATACCCTCCCATTAGCGCTGTTAATGTTATGCCTAATACTGCTGACCAAACATAAAGTGAGCCTCCAAAATAGGGGGCAACAAGCTTAGCACTTAACAGTTCACACGCCATAACACAAAAGCCCTCAATTAGAGCCAAAGTGAAAATGTAGTATTTCAGCAGTTGGTTGTTTTTCATTGTTTTGTTAACTGTTAAGATTCTAACAATTTGTTATTCGTTTTTTACCTTAACGCGAAAAAGGAACGACTATTCGCTCCATATTCCCCGCTAATATATTATATACTTATTTCAATAACAATACAGCTCCTTTATATTGTTCTGTTTGACCTTTTTCGTTTGTAAGTTTTACAACCCAAACATAACTTCCTTCTGTACATTTTGTTCCAGCCTTTTGATTTGTTCCATCCCAAGGTTGGTCAATATTTTTCGTGTCGTAAATTAGTCCTTCAGTCTGGCTGTAAACGGTCATTGTGAAACTCCCATTTAAACGGTTAAGTGCTGCAGGTAAGAAGTAGTCATTTATTCCATCTCCATTTGGAGTGAATGAATTTGGAGCTAATAAGTTGTAGTCCGTATCAATCAGAATGTCTTGGTTTATTGTACTCGAACAACCTTCGCTATTTAAAGCTGTTAATGATACTAGGTACTGTCCTTTTTTTCTGTAAGTGTGGTTAGGGTCTTTATCAATTGAAATTGATCCATCACCGAAATTCCAACTCCATGAAGTTCCTTTTTCTGTAAGATTTATTAATGAAGTATAAGGAATTCCATTTTCTTCATTCATTTCCCATTCAAATTGTACGTTTGGTTTTGCATGAACAATTAGTAGTTGGTCATTAGATCGAGTCATAATTGAATTATCAATTTTAGACCTTACTATTAAGCTAATATTATAACTACCTGGGCTTGTAAATAAATGGGAAGGGTTTTCTTTTTTGCTGTAATTACCATCATCAAAACTCCATAGATAGTCAATGTTGTTTTGCTTTTCTGCTACGAAATCAATAGTAGCACCTTCGCAGCATTCAAAGGTGTTCATATGAAATGCTGCTTTTTCAAGGGTTACAACTTCCTCAATAATAAGATTGTCTTCTTTTGAAGCGGCATCATCAAGAGGTATAAACCCGTTTTCTTCAGAAATGGTGGTATCTTCTGAATTTTGGGGTTTAACCTCTTTGTTGTCTGATGCTATGGTTTCACTATTACTCTTTTTTATTTCTTCTTTACGGTTAGTTTCTTCTTTATTATTAATTTCTTTCTCAGCATTAATAAAAACTTCTTTTATTTCATTGTGCTCTTCCTCAGTCAACGGAATAGCTAAAGCATCTTCTTTTTCTTTCTCTCCAATTTCGGGTATTTCATATTCTTGTGGAGTGATTACAAGCGGAGTTGGTTCAGTTAGAGTGTTGAATGTAGATAGAAGGTATACTGTTCCTAAAACAGCAGCTACTGAAGCAGCCATAAACCAAGGTGAAGAATAAAATGGCTTATTCACTTGGTCTAACCTCTTATTTAATTTGTCCCAATCACTTGAATCATAAACCGCCCTTTGTTTATCCAAAGAGGATTTAATAAGTGATTCAAAATTGTCTAATTGATTATTTTTCATAATCTATTTAATTTCTCAGTTAGCATTGTTTTCATATTTGCCTTTGCTTTTGCTAAGTTTGATTTAGAAGTTCCGATATTAATTTCTAATTCATCAGCTATCTCTTGGTGAGAATAACCTTCCATAACATATAAATTGAACACTGTTTGATACGCTGGAGATAAGCTTTGCATAGCTTCAACAATATCATTTATAGAAAGCCCTGCATATTCAGATTCACTTTCCATATCCTCCCAGTCGTTGTTATCCTTAATTCGAGATTCATCGTCAATAAAAACTTCTTTTTTGTTTTTACGATATGTATCAATAGCTGTGTTGACGATAATTCGTCTTACCCAACCTTCGAAGGAACCTCCGACATTGTACTGTTCAATTTTTTCAAAGACCTTAATGAAACCATCCTGTAGCATATCTTTTGCTTCGTCTGTGCTTCTCGCATATCTGTAACAGACAGGAAGCATTTTACTATAAAGCAACTCATATATTTTCTGTTGAGAAGATCTGTTTTTGGCTTTACAGCCATCTACAATTCTTTCCAGCTCTCTCTGCTCTAGTTTCATTTTAATTCTCCCTTATGACGATATTGTTTATGCATGGTTGCCATTTGATATAAGTTTTTTTTTGGGGGGCTATGCAACTGTTAAAATAATGGCATGCTAAATTAAAAAGGCAGGTACAATAATAATGTAGAAAACCATAAAAACAATGGTTAAACCGGTTTACTTTTATTAATTTTGACGCTCAATATTATTGATGAATAATTATAAAAACAAAATATAATAAATATGAAAGTAACAGTTGTAGGAGCAGGAGCAGTTGGCGCAAGTTGTGCTGAATATATTGCAATTAAAGATTTTGCATCCGAAGTAGTGCTAGTTGATATTAAGGAGGGTTATGCGGAAGGAAAGGCAATGGACCTTATGCAATGTGCATCGTTAAATGGATTTGACACAAAAATTAGCGGAAGCACAAGTGACTATTCAAAGACTGCAGGAAGTGATGTAGCAGTTATTACAAGTGGTATTCCAAGGAAACCAGGAATGACTAGAGAAGAGTTAATAGGTATTAATGCAGGGATTGTTAGATCTGTTTCTTCAAATTTAATCGAACATTCTCCTAATGTAATAATTATTGTTGTAAGTAATCCGATGGATACTATGGCATATTTAGTCCATAAATCAACTAATTTGCCTAAGAACAGAATTATTGGAATGGGTGGAGCTTTAGATAGTGCACGTTTCAAATATAGATTAAGTGAAGCATTGGGTTGCCCAGCTTCTGATGTTGATGGAATGGTGATAGGAGGTCATAGTGATAAAGGAATGTTGCCTTTGATTGAAAAAGCGGTTAGGAATAGTGTTCCTGTTTCTGAATTCTTATCTGAAGAAAGAATGGCTCAAGTAGTTGAAGATACTAAAGTGGGTGGAGCAACATTAACAGGTTTGCTAGGAACAAGTGCTTGGTATGCTCCTGGAGCTGCTGTGTCTGCATTGGTTCAAGCAATTGGTTGTGATCAGAAAAAAATGTTTCCTTGTTCTGCATTATTAGAAGGAGAATTTGGATTAAGCGATATCTCAATAGGTGTTCCTTGTATATTAGGGTCAAATGGTATTGAGAAAATTGTTGAAATAGAATTGAATGCTTCTGAAAAAGCAAAATTAGTAGAAAGCGCTGAAGGTGTTAGAAAGACAAATGGTCTTTTAGAGGTGAATGCTTAAAACAGAAAAGTACATTTATTAAAAAGGGGTTAACATTTATGCTAGCCCCTTTTTTAATGGTAAATAATAAATATGTGTTATTGTTAAAATGGATCTTCTTCGTTAAAATCAATAACAACATGCTGTTCGCCAAACTTACTGGCTATATTAATAAGTGCACCTGCTTCTTTTACAATGCTATCAGCAACAAAGGAGCAATAGAAGTAGTAGTTACCTCTTTTTAAATTGTCAAATATTGCATCTCCAGTATTGTCTGCTATAACAGTGTTGCCATAGTTAGCGGTTGTACCAGGAAAGGCAGTGGCATTATACATGACATGAACATCTGCACCTGGAATATTTACATTGCCGTTTATTACTTTGACGGTGATTTGTGCTTTCCCTCCAGTTCCTGCTTTGTATTTGCTACAACTAGAAACAAGAACTGTACAGATAAGTAAAGATAAAATGAGTAAAGTAGATTTCATGATGCAATATAAATTAACCGAATTAGTAATAACACAAAGATAGGTTAAAATCCTTTAATTATATAAATATGTTGCAAGTTGAGTAATGAATTACTGTCTGTTAATTTAAAGGTTAATCAAGGTAGTGTTATGAAATAGAAAGAAAAATTAAGGGAATAAGGTTAATTCATGTTGTGTTTAATGCGTTGTTTTTCAGTGTTGTGAGTGGATTTTAGGAGAGTTCAAAAAAAATATATAACACATAACCTATATGAAAGTGAAATAATGTTGCTAATCATAGTATGAAATTATATATTTGCAGCCCTAAATTTTAATGGGAATTAATTAAAATATTATATAAAATGCGAAATAAAAGTGCGATTGGGGTATTTACAGTGTTGCTAGTTATAGCTTGTGTTTACCAACTATCATTTACATTTTTCACGAAAGGTGTTGAGAAGGAGGCCTTAGTTGAGGCAAAGAGTCAATGGGATTTAGTACAGTTAAGTGGAGAAGATTCTGTTACCTTAGGCCTTGACAAAATTGCTGTGGAAAGTGGAAAGGAAGATGTGTTGAACTATTATGAAGGAAAATATATTTCGGAGCGTAGTGGGGATGAGATTTATCCATTTTTCGGAATTTCGTATCAGAAATGTAAAGATCAAGAGCTAAGTCTCGGATTAGATTTACAAGGAGGTATGAGTGTTACATTGGAAGTTTCTATTCCAGAGTTGTTAAGAAATCTAGCTGGAAACTCGCCGAAAGCATCGTTTAAAGAGCCTTTTAAGGAGGCAATGACTAATTATGGCAAAGGAGTAAGTGCTGATTTTGTTGAGTTATTTTTCTTAGCGTATGATGATAGTCAATGGAAAGGTGAAACAATCAGGTATTTCAATGTTGCGAATCAGTCTCACTTTCCTGCAGACATGACAAATTTAGAAATTAAAGAAAAATTAATTGCATTATCGATTGAAGCTATTGATAAGACGCAAAGAATTATCGAGGCAAGGATTAATAAGTTTGGTGTAAGTCAGCCAAATATTCAAAAACAACCGTTATCTGGTCGTTTGCATATTGAATTAGCAGGAGCTAAAGATATAAATCGTGTAAGAAATTTATTACAATCAACAGCAAGTTTGGAGTTTTTAAATGCTTATCATAAAAATTTAAGAGGTGAATTTATTAAGTTAAATAATTCCTTGAAGAAGGTAAGTGTATCTGAAGTTATTGAAGATACTTTGGGCGATATTGCAGAGCTTCCTGAAGAATACAAGGTATTAGCGGATAGTGTTGCCGATTTATTAACTGTGAATGATAAGTTGATTTATGATTCATTAAGTAAGGTAAATGAAAGTAATCAGTTGATTATAGCTCAGCAACTTGCTATTGAAAAAGCTGATTCAGATAGTTTGGATTTAGTAGCTAAGACAGGACCTTTGTTTAGTAAATTTACTTTTACACAACAAAATATTGGTCCTAAAGTGGGGTATGCGAAAGGATTAGATACTGCAGCAGTTTCGCTTATGTTGAATGATCCTGTTATGAGTAGCTTGGTGCCATCGAATGTTTCTTTCCTTTGGACAAGTGAAGAGGAAGATCAAGGTGGTGACGTGCGTGCATATTCATTAATTGCTGTTCAGACAGATGGAGAATATAAAATTACGGGCGAGGATATAAAAGATGCTTACCAAGATTATAACCAAGAAAATAAGCCATCTGTTACTGTTCAGATGAAATCTTATGGTGCTGGAGTTTGGAAAAATTGGACAACAGCTAAAGTAGGAAGTGCAATTGCAATTATATTAGATAATCAAGTTTTTTCTTATCCTTATATCAATGAAGCAATTCCAAATGGAAGTACTATTATTAGTGGTAACTTTACAATAGAGGAAGCTCAAGATTTAGCAAATATTTTAAAAGCAGGGTCATTACCAGCGCCGGCGTTAATTGTTGATGAGGCAATTGTTGGGCCTTCATTAGGAGCTGAGAATATTAATTCTGGAATGTGGTCTTTTGTAATTGCTTTGATAATGGTATTGCTTTACATGATTTTCTATTATAGTAAAGCGGGTATTGTTGCTTCTGTTGCGCTGGTTGCCAATATCTTTTTTATTCTAGGAACATTAGCTTCCATGGGAGCGGCATTAACGCTTCCTGGTATTGCAGGTTTAGTTCTTACAATAGGTATGGCGGTTGATGCTAACGTACTTATTTATGAAAGAATTCGTGAAGAGTTGAGAGCTGGTAAAGGAATTAAATTAGCCGTATCTGATGGTTATAAGCATGCTTATTCAGCGATATTAGATGCTAATATTACATCGTTAATTACTGCGATTATTCTTGCTTATTTTGGTTCTGGACCGATTCAAGGGTTTGCAACCATATTAATTATTGGGGTTTTTACATCTTTATTCTCTTCAATATTTGTTACGAGATTGATTTTTACTTTCATGCTTGATAAGAAATGGAACCTGTCATTTTCAAATAAATTGACTGCCAACTTATTTACCAATACATCGATAGGCTTTATTAAGAAAAGAAAGTTTTTCTATGTAATCTCTGCTATGGTTATTATTGGAGGTATTGTTTCTTTAGTGTCAAGGGGCTTAGATGGTGGAGTTGAGTTTACAGGAGGTAGGACTTATAGAGTTGAATTTACTGAAATGCCTGGACAAGGTCAGGAAGATTTGAGAGCTGCAATTGCTTCTTATTCAATTAATGAAGAAGGAATTGAGGTTCCCCCTTTAGTAAAAACGGTAAATAATAAAACCACTAGTTATGAGATTACAACTAAGTACTTGTACGAGGATAAGAGTCAAAATTCGACAAGACGTGTTGATTCTGTATTGACATTAGCGTTTAATCAATTTGAATTTGAAAGAGGTACAATTGCCGGAGCAAGGGGTAAAACATTTGAGATTACAAATCAACGTAGTGTTGATGCGCAAATTTCAAGTGAATTAATAACAAGTTCAATAAGAGCAATTATATTTTCTTTAATTGCAATATTTTTGTATATCGCTTTCCGTTTCAAAAGATGGCAATGGGGACTAGGTGCATTATTGGCAATGTTTCATGATGTTTTAGTCGTTCTTGGTTTGTTTTCTATATTGTATGGTGTTGTACCGTTCTCAATGGAAATAGATCAAGCTTTTATTGCCGCAATATTAACGGTGGTGGGTTATTCGATTAATGATACAGTTGTCGTGTTTGACAGGATTCGCGAGTATATTGGGATTCACAAAAGAGATGATGCCAAGTCTGTGGTTAATAGAGCTTTGAATAGTACTTTGAGCAGGACTTTAAATACCTCGTTAAGCACGTTTCTTGTGTTGTTAATTATATTCTTATTTGGTGGAGAGTCAATTAAAGGCTTCTCATTCGCATTAATGATTGGTGTTGTAGTTGGTACATATTCATCTTTGTGTATTGCATCACCTTCAGTTGTTGATTTAACAAAATCAATAATGCCTGTTAATCAAGATAAAACAAAGAAATAAGAATAAGTATTAAATAATTTAAAAAAGTCTTTTCATTCCGATAACTATCGGAAGAAGGGGCTTTTTTTGTATTTTTGAAATTCGAATGTCATTGTTATTTTTAAATAGTATAAGTGGGGGCGAAATTATCATTGTTCTTTTGATAGTTTTGATGTTTTTTGGTTCAGAAAGTATTCCAAAAATTGCGAGGACTATGGGACGAACTGTGCGGCGGTTTAAAGACGCTACTCAGGATATTCAGAGAGAGATTGGCGATTCAGCTAAAGATTCAATTAAAGAGATTAAAGATTTTGAAAACGAAATCAAAGACTCAATTGAAAATAAAAAATAATTGGATTTTATATTACTCATATTAGGTTTTGCAGTATTAGTTGTTGGCGGCGAATTTTTAGTCAAAGGTGCGGTTGGAATTGCAAGAAATTTAGAGATTTCCCCTTTGGTTATTGGAATGACAGTGGTGTCATTTGGAACTTCTGCACCAGAGTTGTTGGTGAGTTTACAGGCAGCTGCTGAAGGAAGTCCTGAGATAGCAATTGGAAATGTGATTGGTTCAAATATTGCCAATTTAGCCTTAGTGCTTGGGTTGACGGTTCTAATCTTTCCAATAATTGTGGAGAGACAAACGAAAGTAATTGATTGGCCAGTGATGATGTTGGCTACGATTTTGTTCTATGTTTTCCTATTTGATGGGGTTCTGGAGCGCTGGGAAGGGCTTGTTTTCTTTTCTCTTTTGGTGACATTTCTTACTTGGCTTATTCGGAGGTCTAGAAAAGAGTCTAAGTTGAAAATAGAAGAATATGTAGGTAAGGACCCCATATTACTCACTATCGGTTATTTAATATTGGGGTTAATTGGACTCTACTTTGGTTCTGAATGGTTTGTAAAGGGAGCAATACAAATAGCAAAATATCTAGGGATGTCGAATGCTGTTATAGGAGTTACTGTAGTTGCTTTCGGAACTTCGGTTCCAGAGCTTGTTGTGTCATGTATTGCTGCATACAGAAAGCAATCGGCTATTTCAATTGGAACTTTGATAGGGTCTAATATTTTTAATATCATGGCAGTAATCGGTTTGACAAGTATTGTGAGTCCAATTGGTTTGAAATTAGTAGACACTAGTCAGTTTTTAAATTTTGATATGTATTGGGTTGCGGGAATTGCATTAGCGTTATTGCCAATGCTATATTTTGGCGCGAAATTCGGTAGATTGAAAGGGGTCATGTTGTTAACAAGTTACATAGTGTATATTTCAATTATTGTGTCAACTAATATTTAGATTCTAGTATTGCCCCCCTTATTTTTCACGTCATTTTTTGTAATAACTAATGTTTTTGTCAGTACACCCCCTATATTTTAAGGGTGTTAATAAATAAATATGATAAAAAATACAAAAAAGAAGGTATTTGAAGTATTTTAGCGGATAATTTAATTTAAAATAGAGACAATGTCCAATCAAAGATTTAAAGCACTCGATATATTATTAGAAAGAAAGCCTAGAGAAGTTGCACTTCCTGATACAAGAGTTTCTGAATATTATGGTGAGAATGTGTTTAATATTTCTACAATGCGGGAATGTTTAACCAATAAAGCATTTAAAAGTGTGAAGAATGCGATGGAGGCAGGTGAGCGAATAGATCGATCAGTAGCCGACCAAGTTGCAACCGCAATGAAGGATTGGGCAATAACCAAAGGTGTTACGCATTATACGCATTGGTTTCAGCCATTGACCGGCACAACTGCGGAAAAGCATGATTCGTTCTTTACTCCAATTGAAGGTGGAAAAGCGATTGAACAATTTGAAGGACAATTATTAGTTCAACAAGAACCGGATGCTTCTTCCTTTCCAAACGGAGGGATAAGAAATACTTTTGAGGCAAGGGGTTATACAGCTTGGGATCCTACTTCTCCAGCATTCGTAATGGGTTCTACATTGTGTATTCCAACGGTTTTTATTGCCTATACAGGAGAGTCTTTGGATCATAAAATGCCCTTGTTAAAAGCGTTGCACACTGTCGACCAAGCTGCAACTGCGGTATGTCAATATTTTGATAAGGATGTTACAAAAGTTAAAGCAAGTTTAGGTTGGGAACAAGAATATTTTTTGGTAGATAGCGCTTTATATAACGCAAGACCGGATATAATGATGTCAGGTCGGGCTTTAATCGGTCATGCACCAGCAAAAGGACAACAATTAGATGATCATTATTTTGGATCAATTCCAGATCGAGCTTTGATGTTTATTCAGGAATATGAAGTTGAAGCATTAAAGCTTGGAATACCTGTAACTACTCGTCATAATGAAGTCGCTCCAAATCAATTTGAATGCGCCCCCATGTATGAGGAAGCAGATTTAGCTGTGGATCATAATTTATTATTGATGGATTTAATGGAGAAGATAGCTCGCAAACATAATTTAAGAGTTCTGCTTCATGAAAAACCATTTGCAGGGTTAAACGGATCCGGAAAGCATAACAACTGGTCCTTGAGCACAAACACTGGAGTGAACCTTTTAGCACCAGGAAAGAATCCAAAATCTAACTTACAGTTTTTGACATTTTTCGTAAATACAATTAAAGCAATCCATACAAATGCTGATATTTTAAGAGCAAGTATAGCATCAGCCTCTAACGATCATAGGCTAGGAGCTAATGAGGCCCCTCCAGCAATAATTTCGGTTTTTATTGGGTCGCAATTGACGCAAATGTTGGATAATTTAGAAAAGTCTATTAAGGCTGGAAAAATGACTCCAGAAGATAAAACAGAATTAAAATTAAGTATCGGAAAGATACCCCAAATATTATTAGATAATACGGATAGAAATAGAACTTCTCCTTTTGCATTTACGGGTAATAAATTTGAGTTTAGAGCAGTTGGTTCAACCGCAAATTGCTCGGCGGCAATGGTTGCAATAAATGCAATTGTAGCTAAGCAATTGATAGAGTTTAAGAAAGATGTTGATGCGAGAATTAAAAAAGGAGACAAAAAAGATGAGGCTATTTTAAAGGAGCTTCAAAAGCTGATTACTGAATCTAAGGCTATTCGTTTTGAAGGAAATGGATATGGGGATGAATGGGTGAAAGAAGCAAAAAAGAGAGGCTTATCTAATTTCAAAGATACTCCTAGAGCTCTTGATGTAATGAAGAGTAAGGGGTATGTTTCTCTGTTTGAAGAGTTGAATATTTTAACTAAAAGGGAAATTGAGGCTAGGCACGAAGTTGATTTAGAAAATTATATAATGAAATTGCAAATTGAAGCGAGAATCCTTGGTGATATTTGTCAAACTCACGTTATACCTTCAGCAATTAAATTTCAAAATGAATTGATTCGAAACGTTAGAGGATTGCATGATGTGTTGGGTAATAATGGAAAGAAAGCTTCGAAAGTGCAGGTGAGTTTAATTTCTGAAATTTCAGATCACGTTATTTTCATTAAAGAGAACGTGGATAAGATGGTTAATGAAAGAAAGAAGGCGAATAAATTAATAGGCTCAGAGGATAAGTCAATTGCATATTGCGATAAGGTGAAGCCTTATTTTGATGAAATTAGATATCACGCTGATAAACTGGAGATGATAATTGATGATGAATATTGGCGTTTACCTAAATTGAGAGAGTTGTTACTTACAAAGTAAATCGTTTTTAGAAATTTCGTTGAAGTATTTAATTATCGATAAAAACTCAAGATTAATAGAGATTTTAATTGAAAAAGAGGTGTAAAACTTAGCCGGATAAAAATATTTGATTATTTTCGCATGACTATCTATTTAAAGATTAGTAAAGGGGAAAAACGGACCAATTATGAATATTCTTAGATTAATTACTTGTATTACAGCTTTTTGTGTGATTTCAAGTGCTTCTTTTGCACAGAAGGACTTCGTTAAAGATGCTAATAACGCATATAAAAATGAATCTTACTTTTCAGCTAAAGAACTTTATAAGAAAGCTGAAGCAAAAGCTAAACCAACTAAAAAAGCCTGGATTAACTTTCAAATAGGAGAGTGTTATAGAAATTTAATTGAACCTGCTCAAGCTCAAACATATTACAATAGAGCGATGAAGCTTAAATATGATAGAACGGACCCTATAGTAATACTCTATTTAGCTGAAGTTTTAAAAGAACAAGGGGAATATAAGGAGGCTCAAGTTCAATATGAAGAGTATTTAGAAGTAAAGCCCGGTGATGTTATTGCTACGTCTGGCGCAGAATCTTGTAGAAAAGCTAAGGAATGGAAAGATAATCCAACAAGGCATGTTGTAATGGCAGAGATTCAATTGAACACAGATCATTATGATTATGCTCCTGCCTGGGGGGATAAGAAGCATACGCAGTTATTGTTTTCTTCTTCTAGAGAAGGTTCTACGGGTGATGAGATAGATTTAAGAACAGGAGAGAGTTATATGGATCTTTGGATTTCTACAAGGGATAATAAAGGGAAGTGGGGCGAGCCGACATTGCTTCCTAAAACAATTAATACTGGAGACAATGAAGGTGGAGCCGTATTGGACTCTAAAGGGGCTCAGATTTTTTTTACTCGCTGCCCTAGAGAGAAAAAGGAAAATATTGGCTGTGATATCTTTTTTGCTGAAAAACAAGGGAGCAACTGGAAAGCTGCTACTATGATAGTGTTAAAACCTGAAGGTGGAGATTCACTTTCTTGCGGCCACCCAACCCTAAATAAGACAGGGAATTTATTGATTTTTGCTGCTGATTTACCGGGTGGACAAGGAGGAAAAGATTTATGGTACATAGAGTATAACAAAAGAGAGAAATCTTGGGGTGCGCCGATTAATGTGGGGGCTCCAATTAACACTATAGGAGATGAAATGTTTCCTCATTTAGGAACAGATGGTACTTTATTCTTCTCTTCCACAGGTCATCATGGTATGGGTGGTTTAGATATTTTTAGAGCTGAAAAAACTGCTGATAAAAAATGGGAGAATGTAGAAAACATGAAATATCCAATTAACTCTGCAGAGCATGATTACGGGATTATTTTTGAAAGAGGGACAGAAACTAGAGGATTTTTTACTTCAAATAGAGATGGTGGAAAAGGTAAAGATGATCTATACAGTTTTAATTTACCTGAGATTCAATTTAGCTTAGAGGTGTATGTTAAGAATAAAGAAACAGGTGAGCCAATACCTGGTGTTACTATTACATTAGTTGGTACTGATGGTTCTCAAGTTACTAAAACTACAGATGAAGAAGGTTCTTTTAAATTTGACGAAGAGAATGGTAAGAGATTTATTAAAAAGGAAACAAATTATAATTTTGACGCAAGTAAGGACGAATATTTGGTTGCAAAAACAAGTTTGTCTACAATGGGATATGACCATGGTGTGAACTTTATTGAAGAAATTTTTATTCAACCGGCAACTGTTGAGACTGTAATCGATTTTCCTGAGGTGCAATATGCCTATGATAAATCTGAATTATTGGTAAATGATAAAACAAACGCAGAGGATTCGTTAAATAACTTATATCAAACATTAATTGATAATCCTTCAATTATTGTTGAACTTCAGGCACATACAGATTGTCGTGGTGGAGCAGCTTATAATCAAAGATTATCGCAGGCACGGGCACAATCGTGTGTTGATTACTTAGTTTCAAAAGGTATTCCTGCAGACAGAATGGATGCCAAAGGATATGGTAAAAATCAACCAAGAGCAGTTGGTCTTGAATGCGATGTAATTAAGAAAATGACGACTAAAGAGGAACAAGAGGCAGCTCATCAAAGAAATAGACGTACTCAGTTTAGAGTGTTGAGTTTTGATTATAAGCCATCTGGTTCAGTTGATGGAGCATCAGAGTAACTAATTCAAAATATTGAAAAGCATCCTATCTTAATTAGATAGGATGCTTTTTTGTTTAGACATATTGTTAATTAGTATTTAATTTTCTTTGCAAAGAAATAAGTTGCATTAAGTATTTTTGCAATCAGAAATTTGAAATTGAAAAATAGGTGTAGATATGGCAATCGAAACAAGGTATAATCAAAGAGGAGTTTCAGCGGGAAAAGAGGATGTTCATGCCGCAATTAAAAATGTAGATAAAGGATTGTTTCCTCAAGCATTTTGTAAAATTGTTCCGGACTATCTTACGGGTTCGGAGGATCATTGTATAGTGATGCATGCTGATGGTGCTGGTACTAAATCTTCATTGGCCTATATGTACTGGAAAGAAACAGGTGATTTGTCTGTTTGGAAAGGAATAGCCCAAGATGCATTAATAATGAATATTGATGATTTATTGTGTGTTGGAGCTACGGATAATATATTGTTGTCATCTACCATAGGAAGAAATAAAAATTTAATTCCAGGAGAAGTCTTATCAGCAATTATTAATGGTACAGAAGAGCTACTGTCTGATTTGGAGTCATTTGGTGTCTCTATCAAGTCCACTGGAGGAGAAACAGCTGATGTTGGAGATTTGGTACGAACTATTATTGTCGATTCAACCGTTGTTGCGAGGATGAAACGCTCTGATGTAGTGAATAATGCAAATATCCAACCTGGAGATGTAATCGTTGGAATGGAGTCATTTGGGCAATCGTCATATGAAAAAGAATATAACGGCGGTATGGGGAGCAATGGGTTAACCTCTGCTCGTCATGATGTTTTCAGTAAAATTTTAGCGACTAAATACCCAGAGAGTTTTGATCCTTCAGTTCCTGAAGAGTTAATTTACTCAGGGTCAAAACAATTGACAGATACGGTTGAAAATTCGCCAATTAACGCAGGTAAATTGGTGCTTTCACCAACACGCACTTACGCACCAATCATACAGGAAATTTTATCAAAACATAGGTCAAACGTTCACGGGATGGTGCATTGCAGTGGAGGTGCTCAAACGAAAATTCTACATTTTGTAGACAATCTTCATATTATAAAAGATAATATGTTTAAGACTCCACCTTTGTTCGATTTGATTCAAAAAGAATCCAATACTGACTGGATGGAAATGTATAAGGTATTTAATATGGGCCACAGAATGGAAGTGTATCTGCCTGAAGAATATGCCGAACAGATTATTGAAATTAGCAAATCTTATAATGTTGAAGCTAAAATTGTTGGAAGAGTGGAGGCATGTGACGTGAAAAAACTAACAATAGTTTCTGATAAAGGAACTTTCGTTTATTAAAATTCAAGTAAAGATATGAGTGATAATAGTCTGTTGAATAAATTGGAAGCAATCTTTATTAGAAGAGAGGAAGTTGGAAAGCTTATAGTCGATCCTGATATCATTCAGGACATGAAAAGGTATGTTAGGCTTACGCAAGAGTACAAAGATTTGGAACCTTTGGTAGAGGCTTACCATGCTTATAAAAACACCATCGGAAATATAGATTCTTCTAAAGAAATTTTGAGAACCGAATCCGACCCGGAATTTAAGGAGATGGCTAAAATAGAGTTGGATGAGTTGCAGGAGAAAAAAGAAGAGCTAGACGAAAGTATTAAGTGGTTGCTTATTCCGAAGGACCCAGATGATAATAAAAATGTTATAGTTGAACTAAGAGCTGGAACAGGAGGAGATGAGTCATGTATTTTTGTTGAGGACATTTTTCGAATGTATACAATGTATTTTAAGGAAAAGGGTTGGAAAAGCTCAGTTATTAACTCCAGTGAAGGCACCACAAAAGGCTACAAAGAGGTTATTCTGGAGGTAAATGGGGAAGAAGTTTATGGAACATTAAAGTTTGAGTCCGGGGTGCATCGTGTTCAGCGTGTTCCAGAAACAGAATCACAAGGAAGAGTTCATACTTCAGCAATAACAGTAGCTGTTTTGCCGGAGGCTGAAGACATTGATTTTGAATTAAATTTGAAAGATGTTAAGAAAGACACCTTTAGAGCTTCGGGTGCAGGTGGTCAGCACGTTAATAAAACAGAATCTGCGATTAGGTTAACTCACCTACCTACAGGTACAGTTGTGGAATGTCAAGACGGTCGATCTCAACATAAGAATTACGATAAAGCTTTAAAAACCCTTCGTTCTCGTTTGTATCAAGCGGAGGTAGATAAAGCGCATGAAGAACGCTCAGAACAAAGAAAATCTCTAGTTTCTACAGGCGACCGATCTGCAAAAATTAGAACTTATAATTATCCTCAGGGAAGAATAACGGATCATAGAATCAATAAAACAATGTATTCTTTGTCTGCATTTTTGAACGGCGGGATTCAGGAAATGATTGATGCATTAAAAATGGCAGAAAATGCAGAGAAATTAAAGGCTGGAGGAGTAGAATAACTAGTGAATTATTTCAAATGACAAAGCAAGAACTATTTAATCAGATAATAAAGAAGGAGAGTTTTCTTTGCGTTGGTTTAGATGCGGACCTCGAAAAAATTCCAGATCATTTATTGGAGTTAGATGATCCAATATTTGAATTCAACAAACAGATTATTGATGCAACAAAAGATTATTGTGTTGCCTATAAACCAAATTTAGCATTTTATGAATCACTAGGTGTTAAAGGCTGGGAGTCTCTTCAAAAAACAATGGATTATATTCCCAGTGATATCTTTACTATTGCTGATGCAAAACGTGGTGATATTGGAAACACATCAAAAATGTATGCAAAAACCTTTTTTGAGTATTTCAACTTTGATTCCGTTACCGTTGCACCATACATGGGAAATGACTCCGTTTCTCCATTTTTAGAATTTAAAAATAAATGGGTAATACTTTTGGCTGCTACAAGTAATGTCGGAGGACTTGATTTTCAATATAAAAAAATTGAAGGAGGTAAAAGAGTTTTTGAAGAAGTTCTAGAGAAGTCTCTTGAATGGGGGAATGAGGAAAATTTAATGTACGTTGTTGGAGCGAATAGAGCAGAAATGTTAAGCGATGTCAGAGCAATTGTTCCAGATGCATTTTTACTCGTTCCCGGTGTTGGAGCTCAGGGAGGAAGTTTGGAAGAAGTCGTTAAATATGGGATGAATGATACTTGTGGTCTGTTAGTTAATTCATCTCGAGGGATTATTTACGCAGGATCAGGAAATGACTTTGCCTCAGCTGCCAGAAAAAAATCAAAAGAGCTTCAATCTCAAATGGCTATTCAGTTAAAGGAATTTGGATTGATAAAAAAATAGTCTTGTTTACTGTTGACTCAATGAATGCGTAAATAAATTACGTAGGTAATCTGTTGTTTTGTTTTTTTAATATTTCAAACAACGCATGATAGAAGACTACCTACATTATATATGGAAATTTGGTTTATTTAATAAGATCGAATTAAAGACAGAAGACTGTGAAGCTCTAGAGATATTAAATTTAGGTATTCATAATTTTGATTCAGGGCCTGATTTTTTGCAGGCTCAAATATCAATCGACAACATTAAGTGGTTTGGAAATGTGGAGATTCATGTAAATACCTCTGATTGGGATAAGCATAAACATCAATTGGATAAAGCTTATAATAATGTAATATTACATGTAGTGTATAATCACGATAAGGAAATTTATAACCAAAAAGCGGAGTTAATTCCTACTGTAGAACTAAAAGATTTATTGGATCACGAGCACTATTTTGGATATGAGAGATTTATTTCTAATCAAAAATGGATTCCTTGCGAAAAGTTAATTTCAACTATTTCACAGATGAAAATTAATTCTTGGCTTGATCGAATGTTGCTGGAAAGGTTGGAGCGAAAATCTTTAGAGATTGAGAAAGAGCTAAGGTTAACAAATGGAGACTGGGATGAAGTTTGTTATCGATTTGTATTTCGGTATTTTGGAATGAAAGTGAACGGAAATCCTATGATGGATTTGGCAAGAAGAACTCCTTTTAAGGTGCTTCAAAAAGAGAGTAAGAGTTGTTTTGCCTTAGAAGCATTGTTATTTGGCCAATCTGGAATGTTGGACGATGATTTTAACGATGAGTACTTTTCTAAGTTAAAAGAAGAGTACTTGTTTCAAAAACAAAAATATGGCCTTGTTTCCATGAATAATGTTCAATGGAGGTATTCGAAATTAAGACCTCCTAATTTCCCTTCTATTAGGATTGGTCAATTGGCAATGTTGTATTCATCTAATTCTAGTTTTTTTCAATTGATAAGGAATATGGAGTCAATAGGTAAAATTAAAGAAATCTTTAAAACGTCAACTTCTTCTTATTGGAAAAATCATTATGTGTTTGGTAAGTATTCTGAAAACACAAAAAATACCGCTGGTAAGATGTTATTGGATAATATTCTAATTAACACGGTGATTCCAGTCTGTTTCGCCTATGGTAAGTCTATTTCAGATCAATCTTATATTGATTATGCGATTACGCTGTTAAAGGCAGTTCAACCGGAAATAAATAAAATAACTTCTAAATGGTCGTGCTTAGGAATGCCAATTAAATCAGCTTTTGATTCACAGGCCTTAATAGAGCTATATGGAAATTACTGTTCTAAAAAAAAATGTTTAAATTGCAACCTAGGAGTTACATTACTTAATAAATAAGATTTTAGAAGTTATGATTCAATCAATACTAGGTTACTTCGAAAAACAGTCGTTTGGAGTTTTTAAATGGTGGGGGGGTAAATTGGGAATGAGAGCATCTAGAATTAGATTGCTTTTTATTTATATTTCATTCCTAACATTTGGAAGCCCATTAATTATTTATTTAGCTATGGCTTTTATTCTTGAACATAAGGAATTCTTTAAGTTTAAAAAACGTAGAAAAACTGTTTGGGATTTATAGAAAGTTGTAGGGATGTTATTAAATGTTAAGTTTTTTTCTAGAGTATATTATGCCGTTATATTGCTAGCGTTAATAGTTTTAGGGGGTACTTTAGGGTTTATGGTGGTTGAGGGATGGTCACTTTTGGATTCCTTTTATCAAACAATAATAACTATATCAACGGTTGGTTTTGGAGAGGTGCATGACTTGTCAGATGCAGGTAAGCTATTTACAGCATTTTTAATTATAACCAGTTTTGGTATCTTTGCTTATGCAATATCTTCGATAACTGCTTATATTGTGAGCGGGGACTATATAATTTACTTTAAAGATTACAAAGCATTGAAACAAATAAATAAATTAAACGGGCACGTTATAGTATGTGGCTTTGGGCGGGTAGGTTCTCAGGCTATTGATACTCTTAAGGCTCATGGGGATTCATTTTTAGTTATAGAACAGAAGGATGAGGTTATAGAAGCTTTTCGGCAAGATGGAAGTATTCTTTATATGCAAGGAGATGCTACCAATGATGAGTTATTGGTAAAGGCTGGGGTAATGAATGCAAAAGCACTTATCACCACCTTGCCGTCGGATTCTGATAATTTATTTGTTGTATTGTCTGCTAAAGAATTAAATAAAAAACTTCAAGTAATTTCTAGAGCTTCAAAAAAGGCTTCGGTTAAAAAGCTAAAGATTGCAGGAGCAAGCAACGTAATTATGCCCGATTCTTTAGGTGGTTCTCATATGGCTCAGTTAGTCTCAACACCTGATGTTGTTGAGTTTTTAGATCAAATATCCATTCAAGGAGAGAATGAAGTTAACTTGGAAGAAATAGATTTTCAAGATATTCCAGAAGACTGTAAGTACAAATCTCTGGCAGATTTAAAAAAGCAGTTTCCTGTTTGTAATATAATAGGATACAAAACCTCAGATGGAAATTACGAAATAAACCCCAATGACGAAACCGCAATTGTTCCGGGTAGTAAATTATTTGTATTGGGGAACCCCAAACAAATCCAAAGTCTAAATCAGATCTTTGGTATCATGCAGAAGTAATGTCAATATGAAAACAGTTTTAATTACCGGCTCGAACGGTTTGTTAGGTCAGAAATTAGTTCATCAACTTCAAAAAGATCCTAATTATAAATTAATAGCTACTTCTAAAGGAAAGAATAGGATTCGTTCAATTACCGATTTTATCTATGAACCATTAGATATTACGAGTATTCCTCAAGTTAAAGGTGTTTTTGAAAAGTACCAACCAGATGTTTTAATCAATACAGCAGCAATGACTAATGTCGATGCTTGTGAAGAAGATAAAGAAGGATGTTGGAAAATGAATGTTACAGCTGTTGAGTATTTGTTGGCTGAATGCCAAAAATACGATACGCACCTTATTCACTTATCTACAGATTTTGTTTTTGATGGAGAAAATGGGCCTTATTCAGAAAGTGATTTGCCGAAGCCTTTAAGTTATTATGGTGAGTCAAAATTTGCTTCTGAGAAAGTTCTTCAAAATAGTGAATATAAAAACTGGGCAATAGCTAGAACGATTATTGTTTACGGTTTAGTAGAACAGATGAGTAGGAGTAACATTGTTCTTTGGGCCAAAGGCGCATTAGAAAAAGGTGATCCAATAAATGTTGTAGATGATCAGTTTCGTTCACCGACATTAGCGATTGATTTAGCAAAGGGATGTATCTTTATCGCTGATAAACAAGCAAAGGGAGTTTACCATCTTTCAGGAAAAGATTTAATGAGTATTTTGGAATTGGTAAATCGAGTTGCTGATTTTTTCAAATTAGACAAATCCAGTATCTCTGCGATCAAATCTATTACGCTTAATCAAACTGCTAAAAGACCACCAAAGACTGGGTTTGTTTTGGATAAAGCAATTCGAGAATTAGGATATAATCCTGCTACTTTTGAAGAAGGATTAGCGATTGTTTCTCAGGAACTTGAATTGCTCGGATAAATTTCTAATTTTGTTCTCATCATAAAATTGAATTACTGAAAACGGATATCATGAAAAAAACATTTTCTCTTTTATTGTTATTGTTGCCTCTTTTTATTTGGGGAAAATCAATTAGTCCTGTTGTTTTAGATTCAAGTATTGTGGAATTGACTCAAGTGGACTCTACTGTTACAGATTCTGCCACTTTTGTGCCGGAAGTGATAGCAGAGACTGTTATAGATTCGAATATTGTACTGAAACATTATCTTGAATTCGGTAAGTCTGGTAAAGATGGTGCTTTCCTTAAGGTGTTTTCAAACCGGGTATTCAATACAAATTTTTCCTTTAATGTTTCCGCTTTTGTTCTGTCGCATAAATCAGATACTATAAAAACTCCAGTGGATCTGAGTATTGATCAAAAGATTGATAAGTTTTTTAGACCTGTAGCCGATGCTGTTGGAGGTGTTATCTTTTATCCATTAAATATTGGAGAAGTTAGTGAAACAGGGGTGAATCATATTTCAGACAGTACATTCAAAGCGAATAACGGAGTGGTTTTGTTGAGCTTAGGTAAGTTGAAAATTGGGGACGAGAAAAAAGTGCCTAAAAACTTAATTTTAACAAGTGATAATGGGACTATTGAAAATATTGATGGACAATATTTCATTAAAGCTGAACATGGAGGTGACTTTACGATTTTAATGAATGCTCCAAAATATAGTGTTCCGATTGTTCTAATAGTTTTGATATTAGGGGCCTTGTTTTTTACGTTATTTTTCAAATTTGCAAATTTCACTTTAATAGGAAAAGCAATTAAAGTAGTAAGAGGAGATTATGATTCTATAGATAAGCATCATACAGATCCTGCTGAGGGAGATTCTACTCCAGGCGGAGATGTTTTTGAATCGATTAAAGTAGAAGAGTCAGAAGGAGAGGTTACGCATTTTCAAGCTCTTACAGCTGCACTTTCTGCGACTGTTGGTTTAGGGAATATAGCGGGGGTTGCTGTTGCGATTGCAGTTGGTGGTCCAGGTGCAACTCTTTGGATGATTTTAGCTGGATTACTTGGCATGGCTTCGAAATTTGTTGAGTGTACTTTGGGTGTGAAATATAGAGAGGTAACAGAGGATGGAACCGTTCATGGTGGTCCAATGTATTACCTTTCAAAAGGGTTGAAAGAAAAAGGATTGGCAAAATTAGGTAAGGTCTTGGCAGTGTTTTTTGCAATTATGTGTGTTGGTGGTTCGTTTGGAGGTGGTAATATGTTTCAAGCAAATCAAGCAGCAGCACAAATCACCGAACGTTTTGGGATTGAAGGTGGTGCAGCAGGTTTGATTTTCGGAATTATAATGGCTATTATTGTTGGTGTTGTGATTATCGGAGGAATAAAAAGAATTGGGTCCGTAACGGAAAAAGTAGTTCCAATTATGGCAGCGGTTTATGTAGGTGCAGCTTTAATAATAATTGGAATGAATTATTCAGCTATTCCACAGGCTTTTGGGATGATATTTGACGGTGCTTTTAGTCCAGATGCTGCATTAGGTGGTGTGTTAGGTGTTTTGATAGTCGGTTTTCAAAGAGCTGCTTTCTCCAATGAAGCTGGGGTTGGTTCTGCTGCTATTGCGCATTCAGCTGTTAAGACTAAGTATCCGGCTAGTGAAGGTGTTGTAGCTCTTTTGGAGCCGTTTATTGATACGGTTATTATCTGTACAATGACTGCATTGGTTATTATTATTACAAATATTGAAGGAGGGTTTTTTGTTTACGGTGCAGAAGGAGTGAAGGGAGTTGAATTGACGACCACGGCTTTTGAATCTGCAATCCCAGGATTTTCATGGGTGCTGACAATAGCGGTTGTGTTATTTGCTATTTCTACTATGTTATCTTGGTCGTATTATGGATTACAAGCTTGGAAGTTTTTATTCGGAAGAGGAAAAACTGCGGATATAGTATATAAAGTAATGTTTTTGTTATTTGTTGTGGTTGGTGCGTCAATTAGTTTAGGCGCAGTGATTGAGTTTTCTGATGCTATGATATTTGCAATGGTGTTTCCAAACGTAATTGGGCTATTCTTCCTTGCACCCGTTGTTAAGGATGAGCTCAAGAAATTTATGGATAAGATAAAAACGGTAAAAGGGAAGTAATTTTTCTAAAAGCATATAGCAATCTCAGGTTTTGTAAAGCTGTAATTAGCTATGAAAAATAAACTAAAAGATTTTTTCAACTACTCAAGTTCTGAACGAAAGGGTTCCATAGCTTTAATTTTGTTGTTGTCATTGGCCTTGTCTGGCTATTGGTTGATTGATGTATTTAAAAGTTCTTCAAAAGTAGATTATGTTAATCTATCAGAAGAAATTAAGTCTTTAACTAAAATTGATAACAGTCTAAATCACGAAGTTAAGGAAATCCAATATTTTGAGTTTAACCCTAATGAGATTGATCAGGAATCATGGATGTTATTAGGGTTTTCTGAAAAACAAACCCAGTCTATTATTAAGTATAGAGAAAAAGGCGGATATTTTTACAAAAAAGAAGATTTGAAGAGGTTGTATGTTGTTGATGACTCTTTATATGTTTTATTGGAGCCATACATGGTTCTAGAAGGTAAGTCAAAACCAAAATCAAACTATTCTGCAGACAAATGTTACTTTGTTAAATTAACTGAAGACACTATTCCTGTTTATGATGGTTTTTCTGAATTGGAGAAAGTTGTATGTAATAAAAAGAACGGTGTTTACTCCTATTATATAGGAGGTTTTTCCAATGTCGAAAGAGCAAAAAAAGTACAGCTGGAAGCTATTCCACTCGGTTTTAATACGACTGAAGTAAAACTTCTTTCGTGTGATTTTGGTTTTGTAATTAATAAGAGCAAAACTGACAATAAATATAAAAAGGATGAGTTAGGTAAAGGTAATCCCACTTCTTTGAAGTACGAATTAAATAATTTTAAAGTGAAAATAAACTCTGCTGACACTACAAGCTTTAAATCTCTCAAGGGTATTGGATCTTATTATTCCAATAAAATTGTAAAATATCGTAAAGCATTAGGGGGGTTTACAAGTATTGAACAGTTAAAAGAGGTTTATGGTATTCTTCCAGAGGTTATAGATCAAAATGTAAGTAGACTAATTGTTGATTCAATTGATTTCGTTAAAGTTAATATTAACACATGTGAAACTGCTGATTTGAAGAGACATCCTTATATAAGTTGGAATATAGCGAACTCGATAGTCCAAATACGTAGAAGTCAGGAACCTTACAAAACAGTCGAAGAAATAAAGAAATCTGATTTGGTAAATGATGAAATATACCGTAAAATTGCA
>Ga0209309_10001012_pt1 | contig 29832 bp, 25 predicted proteins | sample COGITO_mtgs_1204_2_FD_184807 | JGI IMG/M metagenome (GOLD analysis project Ga0209309, IMG submission 184807) | Pelagic marine microbial communities from North Sea - COGITO_mtgs_120412 (SPAdes) (version 2) | ecosystem: Environmental > Aquatic > Marine > Epipelagic ... | reverse complement strand
TTCCAGAGCGAGCTTGGACTTCCCCGCACCCATGAGTATATCGCGTTAAATGTTTTTAAGACCCTCTCGCTCTCTGAACGCACGAATCAGAGCTCTTCTAGGTACTCGTAGTTTCGCATCATCTCCCGATGCGATTGGCCCCCGGGGTCAAGGTGTACCTGTTCTCACTCGCATTCGGCGGATGATCTCTTCTCTCGCAACGCGCACCGCTCACCCATTCGTCCTCGCACAACGCGTGATATTAAAGGTATATCATGTCTCTCGTGTGGTTCTTCATTCACGCGCGAGACGACAGAGTGTGTGACTGTTTTTTAGTCTGAGGAAAAAACTCGTCAAACATTTTTCCCCGTTGGGATTTTATCCGGAATCTGTTTGGTGTTGTTGTTGTTGTTGTGTGCGTGTCTTTCATTCGGAACGCATCGTTCTCCGGAAAGGTCTCTCTGTCTTCTCGCCAAACAACGAACGCACTCGTTTGACTGTGTTTCGAGAAAAGCGGCGCTGTTTTTCGTTGGGCTTTTTCTCGCACTGAGGAGGAGTTGTGCGCGTGAGTAAAGCGCGAGGAAAATCATCATCGCGAGCCTCTTCAACGACGACGACGTAAACGTTTCTTCTCTCGAGCGCGCGAGAAGAGATGAAAGGATTTCTTTCAAAACTCAAAACGCGGTTGAAGAAGAAGACAAAGCGAGACGATGAACAGCAGCACAATCTCCGCGGACGAAAGCAGAACGACGACGATTCAGACGATTCAGACGAGAAGAAAAAGAGTTCAGACGACGATGCAACAGACGAGAACAACAACACCAACAACAACAGACAAAAGAGGAAGCAACGAAAAACTGCACAAAAAATCCGCGAGAAACAAGCGCACGCGATAGAACGAAGCGCGAACAGCGTGCGAGCGATATCAGGTTTGGCGAGTGGGAGCATGCGTTTACTCCCGAATAAAAACGGCAAGAAACCAATCAGCACGAAAACGAACGTGCAAGGTATGGTTGTCGGGTTAGCCGCGCTCGGGGTGGCGCGGAGTATGGCGGAGCGTTCAGTCGTCGCGAAGAAGAAGAAGAAGAGGAAAGAAGGAGTGAGTAGCGAAGAAGAAGAAGAAGAGGAAGAAGATGAAGAAGAAGAGAAAAGAGCGAGGCGCACAACAAACGGGACGACGGTAAAGTTCGCGGCGATGATGGCGACGTTTATAGTCAAACCAGTCACCTTCACCGGCGCGTTCGTGTTGCGAGAGGTGTATCGAAGCGCGTTGGCGTTGTTAGGGGAGACGAATAAGGACGATGGGTCTTCTTCTTCTTTGAAGAATAGCGGCGGCGAGTCCGTGTTAATGACGCCCCCGTTGACTCCAAAAACACCCAGAAGTAGTCGACAGAGCGTGAATTCGAGTCACGACGACGACGAGGATGAGGATGTAGGAAAGAGTGCGAGCGACGCTACAAAAGGTGATACCAATAAATGTTGCTCCAACTGCGGCGTGAAAATAGCCAACGCGTTGCGATGCGCGAGGTGTCGACAAACGTGCTACTGCTCCCAAGAGTGTCAAAAGAGCGAGTGGAACGAGCACAAGAAAACGTGCGTTCCATCGCCCGAGTTGTTGGAAAACACTCGACGAGCGAACGAGGAAGTGCGCGAAGCGACTGTGAACTGGGACGGCACGTTCCAAGCGTCGACGAGTTTGTTCCAAGCGGTGAAACATTTGACGAAATTCGCGAAAAGATGTGGCGATGCGAAAAGTAGCGGCGACGCGTTGTGGATTTCACTCATATTGTTTGCGAACGAAATCGATTCGTATGGAGAAATTAAACGGGAAGATCGGTGGCGAGACGTTACGTTCGATCAGCATTTGGAGACGTGCGAAGCGGCGGCGAGAATTGTCATGCGCTCGGAATTTTTAGAAGGCAGTAGTAACGAAGTTGATAGTAATAGCGATTCCGAAGAAGCCAGAAAGGCAAAGAAAGCGCGCGCGCGAGCGTTGGCGCGTTTAGCTTTGGGTACGTGCGCGCTTCGCGGCGCCAAGAGGAGCACGAAAATCGCTTTGGAAAATTTTTACGACGCTCGCGAAGACGCCGTGAGATGTAAGTGTCCGTTCTTAGCCGCGGAGGCGTGTCGACGGATATGTTCCGCGCACTTGCACACGGGAAACTTTTCGTCGGCGTCGATTGCAATTCAGCAAGCCGTCGAGTTTGCAAAGCTAGTCGCAGAGAAGCAGAAGAAGGAGAATGCTACCAACGAAACGACGACGATGTATTACTACTATCGTTTGTTTCACGCGGATATTCACGAAAGTCTCGAAGTGTGCGTTTGGCTCGAGCACTTAAAGTCGTCGCGAGAATATTTCGGTAAAAACAATACCACGCCTCGCGAACCGAGCGAGCGCGCGCATTTCTTAGCAAAAGATGATTCCTACCTCGAAAAGAAGAGAGCGTCTAATTTGAAAACCGTCGCCATCGGGGAAGCGTTGCTGAAACGCGAGGAGTTAGAAAACGGCGACAACGAGAAGAGCGAGCGCGTCAAGCAAACGATCTATTTTATTCTCGCAGAGACGTATCACGAGCTCAACGAGACGAAGAAGTGCGAAGCGTGCGTGCAAAAAATCCATGGAGGAGCAGGAAATGCTTTCAAATGTGCCTATTGCGACGAGCGCGTCGTTCTCTCAATCGGAGAAGAGATGGATGAAGGTCAAGGGACTTCTGTTTTACCTTGGCAAATGGAATATCGCACGTGCATAAATCCTCGCTCGCCGCATATTTTCCACACCAAGTGCGCGCACGGATTGAAAGCGCCGCATCGGAAGAAACACGAAGCGTGCGCGTGTTGCCAACTTTGCGTGAACGAGAAGAATTTTGAATTTTGAAAGAAGAAAATTCTTCTTTTTTATTCAGAGCGCGACATGACGCAACTCACGCAAACACCCACGAAAAGGTACGCGCGTGATAATCTACAGACCACATCGTTCGGCATCGCTTCGTTTCTTTCTCTTTCTTTCTCTCTTTCTCTCTTCCCGTCTCCCTTTGACGATTGGACTATATATACATTCGCTGACCTCGCGTTATTTTGTTTGTATTCTATTTATAGCAGCGCCTCCCGAACCGGTTCTTCGGCGTCTTTGGAACTCCGCAACGGCCGTCTCGTCGCCATCGCGCACCACATACCAAAGACAGGATACAAGGCGATAAATTCGTACGGGCACAAACCGCGTTTCGTTTCGGAAACGACATCAAAAACCGCGCAAAAAGCGTGTTTTGCCGCACCCGCGAAGAAAACGACGTCCAAGCCGCTTCAAAAATACCACCCCTGGGCGGCGCGCAATCGCCCAAAACAGTTCACCGAAAACGTCGTCGGTCGTCGTTTCGGGTTCACCTCCACGAGCGCATCGAGTAAAGAAACCTACCGAGGCTCCAGTCAGGTCTGTTTAGGCGACAAGAGTATCAAAAACACCTTCCAAACGACCAATCGAGCGTTCCAACAAGTCTCCGTGAACTCGCGCTCGTCCAAGGAGAAAAGCTTAGCGATGATGACCAATCAAGGCATAGCCTCGGACGTGGCCAAGCGTTTACACGCGAAGTTAATGCCGAAACCAGAACTCGAGACGACTTTTTAACAGTAGTACTGTGATGTGTATGTGTATACTTAGAACTACAAATGAGCTAATGTTGAGTGCGCATGTGGTACCTTAAACTTTGAGCGTAACGATACCTCTTCTCGCAAACATCGCATTTGTACGGTTTCTCTTTCGTATGCGTACGCATGTGTCTGGCCAAGTAGGATGGATATCGAAACACCTTCTCGCACACATCGCACTCGTGCCCTCTCTTTCTCTTCGCTCCTTTCCTAACAGTTATCTCTTCTACTCCCTCTTCTTCTTCTTCTTTTTGTATCTGATGATGATTTGCCTCGAGATCATCGTCCTCATCCGGAATCCTCGAACACAACACCAAAGGTTCTTCTTTCTCTCCCTTCAAAACCGTCCTCGCGTTCACCGCTCTTTTCGGATGTGGATTCTTTCTTCGTCCCATGGTATTATCAGTGCGCGAGACTTTATGAGGGAGTCGTCGCGTGAGGTTGAAGAATAACGCATCGCATGTGTGATGCGATCAGAGAGGAAGAGGAAAAAAAAGTAAAGAAATTGAAAAAATGGCAGTCAAGCACAAAACAAAAAATATCTAAAATCCATCCATCTCTCCTGTGACTGTAACAGAAGATACCAAAAACTACAGAAAAAGAATAAAACTGTCGCACTCCTGAAAAAGAAACCTTTGCGCGGAAGTATCGCGCTACGAAAAGAGCGCGCGAAAGACCAGACGCGAATTTGCGCTGTCGTTGTTCAAACAGAGCGCACCAAGTCGTCGTCCGAAAGACGCGGTAAAGTTTTTCGCGTTCGGGAGAAGAGATTTCAGTGCAAAATCTCTCTGCTGACGAAAAAAAAGTCAGAGATCGAGAGATATGTTCGCGTCGTCGCGTAAAGCTTTACCTTTACTCTCGTGGTTTTTGTTCATCTTCATCGCGTTTCATCACGTGTGTCAGAAAGCACACGCGATGAAAGAATCCACCACGATTTCTCTCTCCTCGCAAACGCAGAAGCACGATATGTTTGACACCTTTGGATTCGACTCGAAATCGAGCTCGATGACGTTTCAGAAATTAAAAATGAAAATTTTAGGCGGAGAAGACTCCGCGACGCCCGCGCGGCTTCCAAAAGTCTACCTGAGTTTTTGTCCTTTGAATGAAAACGCAAACTTGGCGAACGAGGCATCTGCAAGCGATGCGAACGGCGCTTGGTGCGAAGTGAGCGTGGGGAAGTTGAACGAGACGAACGCGTGTCGATTCGTGGCGTTCGCCGGAGAGGAGGAGGAGGAGGAGGAGGAAGAAGAAGAGGAGGCGATAGGAGAACGACGAAGGAGAAGCGGTAGGAGAAGAAGTTTACTCACTGGCGGCGCGTATGGCGATGGTGATGACGGGAATGTGGTGTTTGAAAAAGAATACGCGCCGATGCAAATCAAAGTGAACGAAAAGAAAGTGTACGACATCGCCTTTTTCACGTGCGATTCAAAAGGTACAACGATTGAAATAGACGTCGCATACGAGACTTTAAACGGTGGGAAACACCACTTAAGCACCGAGTGGCAACCAGTAGTGAGCGTCTTTTTGTACATTTTGTTGTGTTACGTGATTTTCTTCATGTTGCAATTGACGCACACGATGTCGATGTGCGCTATATATCGCAGTCAATCCGTCATATCCGCGTTGCACTACGCAATGTGGACGACACAAGTTATGCGAATGATACATGTGAGTATATCCTTTAATCATTTCAATTACATCGACGTAAATGGGACTGTAAATGATTCTTTTTATCATGGCGTTATCATCTGTTCGAGTTTGAAGGAAATGACGTTTTGGACGTTGTTACTCGCCATCGGCGGCGGTTGGCGAGTGACGTCAAATCGAGCGTCGAGAGAGCGGAAGATCATCGGTGGTGTGACTATGTTTATGATATTCACAACTAATCTAGTCGGTCAGATGAATTTAGGCATACGAACGGTCTATTTCGTTTACGCTTTGACGTATTGTGGCGTCATATCAATGACATTGTATGCGAGCTCGAAAACCATACGAACGTTGCACGAGCAACTCGAGATTTTTCGACGATCTGGGGCAACCGAGGAAGAAGTTGCCAGAGCGCCCGTGAGAACGAAAGAACGAATGTACCAGACATTTTACGTCGCGTTTATTGTGTTTTGTGGACTCAAAATTATGAACCAGATTCTTTCCACGTATTTCGAACGCGACCACGCTTGGGTGCAATTATTCTTCTCGGAGTTTATCGATATGATGCTGTGGTGTTTCTTGCTCATTCTCTTCAGGCCAAAAGACCAGACGTACACGACGTCTTTCCCGGCGAATGGGTTCGATCCTTTTGGGTTCGATGCTTCAGTTCGAGCCGCAGAAATGGGCGTTCATCCGCGAGAAGGTCTCACGTATCTTCCTGACATTTACGTCGCCGAGGTATCGGCGGCTTCAAAAATCGAAAGAGAATTTCTTCACCGAACTAGAAATGATGATGACGTCGTGGTCGCCGGAATAGCATCGGACCAATCGTCCGACTCTGGCGGAGCCTCTCGATCGTCCACATCTGTGGATTCTATCGAATTATCCGCTCGAGGCGTGATGTCAAAATCCGCCCCCGCGGAGGAATCTTCCACCTCCACTCTGAGTTCTCTCGCCGACGGTGGGGCCGACGTCGAACAAGGCCTCGCATCCCAACAACATCAGAGCATCAGAGCTCGAATGAACGTCTACGTCATCGAAAACCCACCGACGACAAAAGGAGACGGTGCCCCGCTTTCAGAATCCATCGCTTTAGCCATTAAAATCGACGACATCGAAGCGCACCGCGCGCTAGAGAAACGAGAGAGAAGCGTAAATGAAGCCTCCGCCGCCGCCGCGGTATTAGATGAACAAGAAGAAGGGCACGCAGCAGCCGAGTAGAAGTCAAAACGAGAAAACGATCAAAATGTACTGTTATTTATATTTGTAGATTCTAACTGTTGTATTTACGTGCTATTTATTATTTAGATGGTTGTGAAGATGATTTCCCCTCTTAAAAAGCTCGCACGATTTTCCCTACTACACTAGAAAAAAGACTTTCACCTCACGAAGAAGTAAAGAGCGAGGGAGCGCGCGTAAGAGAGAGAGATTGGCATCATGAATTCGCGAGGGAGGGAAGACGACAAGAACAACGGCGAGAAGGACTCATCCTCCGTCCACTGGGGGAAAAGAAGGTTCGAGAACGGGGAAGAAAAAATCACGCAAAATCACAAACGAAAATTACGCAAAGAAACGCCGTCGTACCACGGCGGCGTGGACGATGTCACGCGACAACGCATCGAAGACCGAAAGAAGAAACAACCCGGACACAACAGAGGGATCGAATCTTTAAACGAAAAACGGCACGGACGAGGAGGAAAAGGAGAAGGGCGGTTTGATAATAGGAACAGAAAGAGCGGCGGGAACGGTTTACGAGGATTCGAAGACGAAGAAGACGACGGAGAGTGGGAAGAGACGCCGGCGAGACGAGCAAGGGATAGCGGGAACGAGACGCCGTCTTTGAGGCACCTCGACGATTCCAACGAAGACGACGATTCTTGGACGAATAAAGCAAAGATGGGATCGATTAGCCAACCGAGCGGCGGCGGGAATAGAAGGAGCGGGAATAGCAACAGTTCGCATAAGTTTTCCATGCGCTTCGAGGCGGACGACGACGACGACGACGATTCGGTCGCAAAGAACGTGGTAAAAGCGACGCCTTTGACGGCGACGCCGTCTTGGAAGTCCAACGAGTGGATGATGGAGAAGATTACGAAGAATCAAAATCAATTCGTCAAAGAAGGAGATAAACTCACGGTTGTCGAAAACGAAGACTCGCTGGACGTGCTGGAGAATCAACGGATGGAAGAAGAGGCGAGGGAGGAGAATCGATTAGGGAATACAAACAAAGATTTAGATCGCGCGTGGTACGACGACGACGAAGGTGGGGGTGGACACGGCGACGCCTTCGATCCGTTCGGAGAAAAAACAGACGTGAAGTCAAAAGAACGCTTCGAGAGGAAACAGTTGGAGTACGCGAAACGGTTAACCAGAGCGGACGGGTCGTTGATGACGCTGGCAAATTCCGCGCGATTTTCACAAATTCATAAAGACCACGCGACGTGGGAAGAAAACAGAATGTTAACGTCTGGCGTCGCTCGCGTGAAAGAAATCGATTTGATGGCGCAAGACGAAGATTTCGGCGAAGAGAAGGCGATTTTGTTAGTGCACGATACGAAGCCGCCGTTTTTGCAAGGGAAAAGAGCCTTCGCGAAAGCGCAAGAGGCGTCGTTGCCAGTGAAAGATCAAACGAGCGACATGGCGATGATTGCGAGGAAAGGGTCCAACTTAGTTAAAGAAGTTCGAATGAAAAGGGACGAGAATAAAAGTCGCGATCGGTTTTGGGACGTGAAAAACTCGAAAATCGGCGACATCACCGGAACGACAAACGAAGAAGACAAAATCGCGGAAGAACAAAAGATGAAAGAAGATGAGGAAATGCGCAAGCGTGGGGAGAAGAATGACGTCGTTGGTAAAGACGGCGAGATTGATTTCAAAGCGGATTCAAAGTTTGCGGACGCGATGAAGGAAAAATCTGAAGCCCAATCGGATTTCGCCAAGTCAAAAACGATGAAAGAACAGAGAGAATTTTTACCCGTGTATAAGTGTAAAGCAGATTTAATGTCGGTGATTCGCGAGAATCAAATTGTTGTCGTCGTTGGTGAGACTGGATCGGGGAAAACCACGCAAATGACGCAGTACATGCACGAGGCCGGGTACACCACGTTTGGTATGGTTGGGTGCACGCAGCCGAGACGAGTAGCCGCGATGTCTGTAGCGAAGAGAGTTTCCGAGGAATTCGGGTGCGAACTAGGTCGAGAAGTTGGGTACGCGATTCGTTTTGAAGATTGCACGAGTTCAGATACAATTATCAAGTACATGACTGATGGCGTCTTGCTGAGAGAAACGCTCAGAGATTCCGATTTGGACGAGTATTCCGCGATTATCATGGACGAAGCGCACGAGAGAAGTTTGCACACGGATGTACTTTTCGGTATTTTGAAGAAAGTTGTCGCGAGGCGAAGAGATTTCAAGTTAATTGTTACGTCAGCAACGCTAAACGCATCGAGATTTTCGGATTTTTTCGGTAACGTTCCAGTATTTAACATTCCTGGCCGAACGTTTCCAGTTGAAATCATGTACAGTAAAACGCCCGTGGAAGATTACGTGGAAGGCGCCGTGAAACAAGCGTTGGCTATTCACATGTCTTACCCTCCCGGTGACATTTTGCTTTTCATGACTGGCCAAGAAGAAATTGAAACCGCATGTTACGCGTTGGAGGAACGTATCGCTGAGCTCGAAGCAGACGCCGAAGGGCAGACGAAAATCCCTCCGTTGGCTGTGTTGCCGATTTATTCGCAACTGCCTTCGGATTTACAAGCAAAGATTTTTCAGTCCGCGGAGAAAGGGCATCGTAAGTGCATCGTTTCTACGAATATTGCGGAAACTTCGTTGACGCTAGATGGCGTGAAATACGTCGTCGATACGGGTTACTGTAAGTTAAGTGTGTATAATCCTCGAGTAGGTATGAACGCGTTGCAAGTGTTCCCGTGTTCTCAAGCGGCGGTGAATCAACGTTCGGGAAGAGCCGGGAGAACCGGTCCCGGAATAACCTATCGCTTATACACGGAAATGGCGTACAAATACGAGCTCTTGTCGACGACTGTTCCGGAAATTCAACGGACGAACCTCGGCAACGTCGTTTTGCTCTTGAAATCGCTCAACATTGAAAATCTGTTAGATTTCGATTTCATGGATCCGCCGCCGAAGGAAAACATTTTGAACTCAATGTACCAGCTATGGATTCTCGGTGCGTTGGATAACGTCGGCGGCTTGACAAAACTTGGTTCGAAAATGGTCGAGTTCCCCGTCGATCCTCCGTTAGCCGCGACTTTGTTGAAAGCCGAATCACTCGGGTGTTCCAACGAAATCTTAACCGTCATTTCAATGCTCTCCGTCCCTTCCGTTTTCTTTCGCCCGAAAGATCGCGAAGAAGAGTCCGACGCCATGCGCGAAAAATTTTTCGTTCCAGAAAGCGACCATTTAACGCTTTTAAACGTCTATCAGCAATGGAAAACGAACGGTTATCGCAACGATTGGTGCAACAAGCATTACATTCAAGGTAAAGGCATGAAGAAAGCGAGAGAAGTACGCGCGCAGCTCGCGGATATCATGAAGTCGCAAAAGGTGCAGTTGACCACGTGCGGCTCGGATTGGGATGTCTGCCGACGCGCTTTGTGCGCGTCGTATTTCCATCAAGCCGGTCGTTTACGTGGTATCGGCGAATATGTGAACTGCCGAAACGGTATGCCGTGTCATTTGCACCCTTCCTCTGCGTTGTACGGATTAGGTTACACTCCCGATTACGTGTGCTACCATGAAATCGTAATGACGAGTAAGGAATACATGCAATGCGTGACGGCGGTGGAGCCAGAGTGGTTGGGAGAATTCGGGCCCATGTTTTACACGCTGAAGAAATCACACTCGTCGTTGGCGCAATCGAAAGCGAAGCAAAGAGAAGAGAAGGAGAAGATGAAGATGGAAATGAAGCAGAAAAAAGAGCTCGAAAACGCAGAGAAGAGGAAAATCCAGGAGAAGATGGAGGCGAAGATTGAGAGAGAGTCGAGAAAGATCGTCACGCCAGGAGGAACTGGTTTACGCGCGAGTGGTGCGTCGTCTGTTTCCGGTGGTGGCGGCTCGAAGTTTCGAACGCCGTCCTCGAAACGGCCCGGGACGGGTGGGAAGACGCCGAGACGTTTCGGGTTGTAACGCATTGACGCATTCGTATAAATAATTAGAAATTGTAGAAAGCAGTAGTAGTTAAAAGTTTTAGTAGAAAAAGTAAACAACGCTGAAGCTAAATATTATATATATATATCTATGCGGAAACGCTCAACCGTTTCAAGTGTTCCATGAACACTTGCAAACTCACGTCGTCGGTGAAGATTACATCGCTTCCACCGGCGTGTCCGTACGGCGAGCCTTGCGAATTGTGCGTCGCGGACGGGTTCAATTTAGCTAACAAAAATCTCGCCTGCGACCCGTTTTGATCGCAATCGACCAATCTAGGTACCGGGAACCGTTGGTTTAAGATGTAATTCGCATCTTCTTGCGGCATTTTTAACAACTCTGCGAACGCTTTGTGTTCTTCTTGTTCTTGATATTTCGCCTTGCGCCATTGCGCGATGGTGGAGCCGTGGAAAACGACGACGGAGAAGTACGCGTCTAAGAGTAAGATTCTATCCGGCGCGACCGAACAGACGTCCAACAATACCGGTTCAGGAGGCCCATTGAAGGAATACGCGGTCAATGTCGGTTGAATCATGACTAAAGAATTCAACACGTTTTCGCGCCATAACACTACTCGAAAATACGCGGTTTCGTCCGGCGAGTTGTTGAACACTTGCACGAATTGCGATCGACGCAAGTTGAACATAAACTGCGGAAATAAAGAGAACTGCGGAGCTAACTGGAAAGAGTGCGGATCTTCTTTCCTATACTCGCCAAAGCGTTGACACGCGCCTATTAATTTTCTATCTAACCACCTCGTCGCAGCTGGGCCGTCCATCTCGTCGTCTTGTTCCATTTTCCACGTCAATTGTCGAGCGATCAACACAGCCGCGGCTTCTTGGTCGAAACCCATGGAGATTTCCGGAATGTTTTGCCCGCTCGTCCATCTGCGAGTGGTGGTGATGACTCTCAATCGAGTTTCACCGGTCGGTAACGTTGACGTGCAGTGAAACTGTAAGAAAAACTGAGGCGCGCTTTGATATTGTTGCTGCTGACCGTAGGGGTTTTGACCGTACCCGCCTCCACTAGCTCCGTCTGGCTTCTCTTTCGCGACCTCAAAAAACACCGCCAAAGTCGTGTTCCTAGTCAGCGCGCACATCTTCCAAGCGGTTGTTCCTCCATACCCAATGCTCACATCCGCGACATTTCCTAAATGTCGTCTCGCCGTATCCAACGCCGCGCACGGACCGACGCATCCCGCAACCTTCACGTCTCTCGAGGTGATCACTTCGAAAATTCCATTCGAATGCACTTTTAGCGGCGTCACTTCGTCCGAGGACGACGAAACGCTTTCTGGACTTGGTTCTGGTTTGTTTTGACTCCCGTATAATTTCACAAACGATTTCTTGAACACCACGTGCGAGAACGATTCGGCTAAAACAACCGCCCCGCCGGTTTTTTGCGCGCACCCTTTCATTTCGGCTAATCCAACCTGATCGAGCGCGCACGCAAACACGTCTAAAGAGTGGCCATTCGCGCACAACTGAGTCGCAATCGCGTCGTATTTTTTCTTTGCTTTTGTAAATAAAGGCGCTTTATCTTGCGCGATATCTTTGTGCGATCGAGTCGCATTTTCCAAAGCTTTCGGCACGATGTTACCCGGACCCTCTGTACACGGCCCGCCAACGAACAAGCACGCGCGTGCCGGGTGACCGGAAGGACATCCTAAAGACAACAACGTAGATGCGACGGCTAACGCGGTCCCCGTGGCACGATTATGTCGACTTTGTGGCAACGGCGCGAACGGGTCTCTCGCCAACTCTTCTAAAATCGCCGAGAACGTAAACTCGCACTCAGACAAAGGCACTAAAAACGACGAAGCTGGATTCGTTTGTTGATACGGTTGTTGTTGTTGTTGTTGTTGTTGCGTGTTTGGATTTTGATTCTGACTCTGATATTGTTGTTGTTGCGGTCCACCCCCACCTCTCGAAAATGTCAACTGATCCCTAATCTGCGCGGACGTGTGCTCCTTCCCGCCTCTAAACACGTACGATTTCGGACAGTCCGCAAACTGCAGCTCGTGCACGTGCACGTGCGTCCCGAACGATATCAACCCGACTAAAGAATCTTCCGGCAGCAAACTCAGCGCTTGCGTCAAGCTCGCTTTTAAACTCGCCAACTCTTCATCCGACACGCACACGTCCACCAGGAACAAATACGCCGGCGGCGGCGTCACTTTGTTCGGGTTGATCGTATAATCAATCACCAGATAATTCGGAAACAACTCCGCGGGTAAGTTCTGCTCGGTAATCCCCGCGTAATGCGGCGGAAAATTGTTCCTCGCGTGGCAAAACGGGCACACGAACAGTTTCGAGTTGAAGTCGATTTGCGCGTAGGGGTTCAAACACGCCGCGCACGCTTTACACCGCACCGGTTCGTAAGGCACAACCTAAAGCGTATCGAGAGAAGACGAATTGTATAAAGTCAGAAAAGAACAGAAACGTACGCGTTACGACCAAAAATATGCGCGAGAAAGAGAGAAAGAGAGAGGTATTCATCGGATGTCGATGCGCGCTCTTTTTGCTCTTTTTGTCCGTTTCCTCCCTCTTCTTGGAGGAAATTGGATCCAATTCAATCCGCTCTTGAGTTGTTCTCATAGAGTGAGAGACAGAGAGAGAGCGAGCGCGAGAAGACCGAAACACGAAACGACGGAGCGTCGTCGGCGGCACTGCCCTCTCGCGGGAATAAAGAAATACCGATCTTGATATTCTCATCGTCTTAAAAATGTCTTAAAAACGTACCGGCACGTCCTCGATGTGTTTCAGCGGCGTCACGAGCGCGCCTAAAGGGACGACGCATTTCTGCGCCGATTGGCGATCGTCCGGCCACGCGTTCAGGGAGAATCGAACGCCGTCTTTGTTTTCCAGGTCCGACCAACTCGTCGTCATTATTATTACGCGTCTTCTCTTTGATACGTCTTCTTTAAGTTGTCTTTATTCGTGCAACGATTAATTTTGAAGCTTCACTCGAGAAACAGGTGCCTTAATTAAACGGACCAAAAATGAGCAAAAAACGGTTCAATTTACAGACAGAAAAAAAATACACCAAGAGTTGGTTGACATTAAGAAGAAGAAGAAGAAGAAGAATGGGGAAAAAGTTATCTGGAGCGCAGAAGAGGAAGAAGAAGAGGGAAAAGGAAGAGGCTGTTGAACGGGCGAGAGCGGATGTGGAGCGTTTGAAGCTCGGGCCGACGAAGATATGGACGGGATTGGTGGTGCATCACAAGGATGTGTTTGTATCGCATGTGCTTCCGAAATTGAATAGGAACGATCGGTTTTTCTTTTCAAAGGTGAATAGTGAGAGTGAAGATGTGCTTGCGTACGCCGGGGTAGACGTATCGGGAGTTAATGTTACGGAATGTTCATCCATCTCGACGTTGGAATGGGCGTGGAATCACTATCCCTGGGGAAAGAAAGATGGAAGAGTGATAGATCAAACCTTGTTTTGCGTGCAAGTTGCTGCAACGAACAAACTCGAGTTCCTCAAGTGGGCGAGAGAAGAGAAACATTGCGAGTGGGATAAGTGGACGATTAAAGTGGCAGTAGTTATAGATAATCTCGAGATGCTGAAATACTGCTTCTCTAATAATTGCCCGTATGATGAAGAAGAGTCGTGCATTCACGCTGCTGCAGATGGAAAGCTAGACTGTGTTCGATTTCTTTTCGACAAAGTGAAACCTTCAAGAGAGACGGAAGAAAAAGCGGCACGTCAGGCAGCAGGAAAGGGTCGCATAGACATCTTGAGATATTTCGTTGAAGAACGAAAGATACCTGATGTGGTAATGATCGCCTGTGTGGCAACTGTTATGCAAAGTGAGGCCGAATCGATTGCCTCAAATACTTAGTCGAAGAGGCGAAAGTGCCTATTGACTACTGGCAACTCGTCGCGGGAGCTCGTTGCTACGAACACCTCGAGTGCTTACACTACTTGCAAGAAAAAGGGTGCCCAGAACCAACGGACGAACAATACGCCATGATTGTCGAGATCATAGAAAGGAAGCAAGGCTCTTAGAAGAATTGAGGCAGCAATACCGGCGGAAGACTGATACAGAGAGAGAGAGTATGTCATACATTTTTACCTCAAAGTCCTCAACAGACCACACAAAATAAAACACAACAAATCATGCCTGCACACTCGTCGTAAACGCGAAGATTCGTTTTGATCGTCATCATGAGACGACGACGACAGTTGCTGTTCGCGGACTCGATAAAATCTGCGTTCATGCGACGCGTTTCTGAGACTGTGTCGTCGTCGTTACCATCGAGGAGCATCGACGTCGTTTTAGACGCGAGACAGGAGGAAGTCGTCGAGCGTTTATCGAGTTTGTGCGACGACGACGAGAACGACGAGAGTGATAACAACAACAACAACAACAACAACAACAACAGTACCAGCGGAAAAAGAAGAAGTAAGAAGAGCGGCGTGTATTTGTACGGATCGCCGGGCCGAGGAAAGACGGTACTCGTGGACAGTTTCAAAGATGCGTTCACGAACGAAGAGAAGAAAAAAATCAAGTCGCTTTCGTTTCGCTCGCTCATGGACGAGATGCACGAGAACTTGATGAAGATACGAAACGTGCGAAATCCAGTGCGAGAGATTGGGAGTCGGTATAAGAAAGCGCACGAGGTTTTAATCGTGGACGAGGTGGAGGTGACCGACGTCGCCGACGCGCGGATCTGGAAAGCGTTCGTGGAGAGTTACTTAACGGAAGACGACTTGGAAAGCGAGAAGAAGAACACGAAGAAGCGGGAGAAGAACGCGAAGAAGAGAAACATATTAGTGTGCACGTCGAATTTTAAGCCGAAACAGTTGTATAAAGGTGGGTTGAATTGGAAGAGTTTGTTGGTGTCGGAGGTTTTGAGCGAACGTTTGGATGCGGTGTCGTTGGACGGCGAGGAGCACGAGTCGCCAGAGAAATTTCGAGACTATCGAAAAGCTTCGTTCGCCGCAGAAGAAGCATCGGCACGTAAAATCGAGGGAGAGACGTCGTCGTTGTTGTCGTCGTCGTCGTCGATGATTTTCGGGGACGATGCCGACGCCAGTTTACGACTACACTGGGAAAAATTGATGCTTTCTTCGAAGAATAGGTCGAAAAGACACCATCATGCTCTTTCAGATCGATTGGAAAAAGATATACAAAGTGCAGCGACGAGCATCGAGGCGAACGCGAAAGCGGCGTACTTTGATTTCGCCGCTTTGTGTGGCGCGAACGCGAAATGGTCTCCGAGAGATTACGAGAATCTTTCTAAAGCGTACGAATTTGTGTTTTTGGAATCGATACCGGTATTAGACGTCGCCATTCTCGGTGAAGACGTCGTCCGGCGCTTCGTGATGGTCATCGACGCTTTATACGCGAACAAAACGAAGCTTTACTGTTCATCGCCATCGACGAAGAGCATAGCCGATTTGTTCCCGCAATCATCATCAACACCGTCGCGCGAAAACTCTTCCTCCTCAACAGCAACGGCAACGACAACGTTCGTATCCAAAACAGGAGGCGCCTCCGGGCGAAACGCGACCATGCTTTCCGAAAATATCGAATGGTCCGCCACCGGTTTAACCAAAGCCTCCCTAGCTGCGTTGTCCTCGGGGAGTTTCACGGACAAATCCAAGCCGAGATGCCAGTCGCGTTTGTACGAGATGAAAACCGAGGCGTACAAAAGAGACCGCCCGGCGTAGTACTAGTAGTAATAGTAGTAATAGTAGTAATAGTAATAGTTGTAGTAGTACGCGAGAAGAGCCAACAACAACACACACAAATCGTGCGTGATGGTAGAAAAAAAAAGGGAGTTGGCGGCAAAGGGTTTGTCGTCGCGCGTGTGTTATTAGACAAAAGCTGCCTCTTTCCTGCTTAGAAAAGATGACGTGGAATCGCTGGATTTTCCTCCACAAAATCACTCTCGTTTTTTATCAGAACTCCACACACACGTACACATGTTTGCCGTTACCACGACTCCCACTTCGCTTTCATCCTCCGCGACGAGAAGCTTGAAGAATAACAAGGCGTCGTCTCTTTCGAAGCGCGCGAAGTGTTCCTCGATTGTTGTTTCTTCTTCTTCTTCTTCTTCTTCTTCTTCTTCTTCTAAGATGGATGAGAAATTCGATCGCCGGGAAATGTTAAAGAACGCGTTGGTCGCCTCGGTTGGCGTCGTCGCGGCGACTCCGATGCCGGTACGTTCGTTCGTTCGTTTGGTTTTACCGATGATCAGTAAACGCGTTTTTATGTGCTTCGTTGTCTTTCGTCTCGATCATCAAAAGGCGGAGAAGGAAACCCGACGCGAAAGCGCGTTTGTGGGTTTGATCTCTCACTTTTCTCTCTCGTCTCGCGCACTCGAAAGGTGAGAAAACGGAGCAAAAATGTACTGACGAAACGTTTTTTTTTTAATCTAATCTAACGACCACCAGGCGCTCGCGTTGTTCGGTATCGGCGAAAAGTCGGACGCGAAGTACGAAGAGGACACCAAGGAAGTCATCAACCAAGTTCGCGAAGTTTTGGACTTTCCGATGGGCGCCGACGGGAGAGAACAGTCCATCGAAAAGACGAGAGCGTTGACGAACGAGTGGGTCGCGAGGTACAGAAGATCTGGGGATTATTCCGGCAGACCGTCGTATGGTCTCACGTATTCCGCGTTGAACGCGGTGTCTGGGCACTTTAATAACTTCGGGACGAAATATCCGTTTCCGGCGAAGAGAAAGGATCGAGTTTTTGAGGAGTTGACGAGTGCGGAAACCCAAATTTCCCGAGGTCGCTAAATAGAGAGAGAGAGAGAGAGAGAGAGATTTATATATTATTATAGAAATGAGATGAAGAAAGAGGGAAGAGAGGTTCTTTGCATTTGCGCTTATAACAACATGTAGCATGTGTTTTATTATTCATTATACCATCTATGCGTGTCATTGTTAAAACCTGACGCTTACGCCACCTGTCTTTCGAACCTTTTTCGATGTGCGTTGCGCGCGAAACTGTCCTCGTACCGCTCTCCTATTTTTAATCGTTGGCTTTTTCAGCCAGTTTTTGCTCTAAATGTTCGCACGCACCCGTCACAAACCCTTTCAAATCTTTCATGAATAACTCGCAATCTTCTTTCAGCGCTTTCCTCTCGTTCTCGTCTTCCACTTCCTTCGGTTCCTTCGCTTTCGCGTCGCGAATCTCAAACTCGTCGTCGGCGATAGTTTCGATGCTAATTTCCGGCACCGTGAACGTCCCGTCTACCTCAACGTAACCATCGTCGTAATCAAAATCTTCGCCTTTCGTGTACGTCGCTTTTATCTCAAATTCCGTCGTTTCCAAATCTAATCCGTGTTTCATTTTTCCTCTCGACAAGACTATCGAACAGTTCCCAGTGAGCTTTTTCACACTCAACAACAAGAATCTTCTCCTCCATCCACCTCGAACCTCCTTCGATTTGATGTGCTCTTTTTCGCTCGCGAACCATAACTCATCTTTACACTGTCTCCTCAAAATTTCGTTCAACGTCGTTTCTGCCCACGATAAGTACGAGCGCTCCTCGAACGTTTGCGCCGCGTTCCATTTGCTTCCTTTCACTTTCTGGCTTTCTTCCTCCAATCTCAGAGACTCCTCCCGAGTGAGTTGTTTGTTGTTGTTGTTGTCGTTGCCGCCTCCTCCGTCTCCTCCTCCGGGGACGTTGTCCCACCAGTAATGGTAGCCTTTCTTGCTGTTGCATTCAAGGCCGGACATGTTTTCTCGAGTGCGTCAAAGTGTGGCGTTTTATGCGTACTCGAAGAGAAAAATTCTTCTTTTTGCTTAAATATCTAAATATACATACGAGTATTCTACGCTCTAATCCTACTAAAGCCCGGTGCGTTGCCTTAACCGTTCCCGCGCGTTCCCAACCGAGGAAGCCGCGAAGTTTCCCCACGGCCCTCGTCCAAAACCTCTCGTGCTCGTGTTGTGTCTGCTCTCGATCGGCGGTAAGTGCTCGAAACTGGAGTGCTCCGCGTGTATCGGTTCTCGATGTTCGCATTTCTTATCCCAACACGTTTCACATAAGATGTAATTTTTGTCCACACATTGAGAACATTTGAAGGAGTATTGACCTTTCGGAGCGAGCGGGTCGGTCGTCCATAATCGTCGAGCGCCGGATTCGATTTCGTTTTGGCAGTGGCTACATTTTTTGTTCGGCGCGAGGTGGCGTCGGTTCACGCCGGAATCGGTCTCCGACTCTTTCGCCAGGCGAACGTGAGCATCTCTCGCTTTAATCGCCGGCTCTAATCTTTGCAGCAAGACTCTGCACTTTGTCAACAACTTTGCGTTCACTTCTGGTCTCTGCGTGTCCATCGTTAACTCCACCGCGTCCGCGGTTTCCGTAAATCCGCACGCCAACAAACACTCTCTCGCGAATCTCTTCGACCACACTTTCTCTACAAACGACCCCCCAGATTTCTTCGTCAATTTTCTGTACTTCCCTTCGTTCGGTTGTTCGCTGATATTCCTCAAAATCTTATATAAAACGTCTCTCGCGTCCACCCACTCCTTGCACTCGCGAGCGCTTTCGCACCGCGTCAAATACCGCAAAGGCTTCAAAATCAGCAAAATCTCTTCTCTGGTCACCCCGTCTCTCTCAAACAAGTCCACGTCTAATTGCAACTGAAACGTTTGAAACTGCTCCGGTTCCGTCCATCTAGTCTCGTTCGTCTCTCTATTTACGTAATACGCCCGGCCTCTCGTTCGTGCGTCTGCTTCGTCGTCCGAACAGAAATATTGTTCCCAATTGGACATGTTCCGTTTCTTCTTTTATCAATTCGGCAACAGAGGCGCTTTCTTCTTCCTCTTCCTCCCGAACAAAGTGGCGCACGGATTGCAGCAGTAGCAGTATAAACTCGTAAAGCACAAGGAGAGGAAAATCGGGTACCAAAACGCCAGGAGGAATGCAATCGAGAGTTTCATCGTTTGTTTGGTGCACGTTTTTGTGTGAATTTCCACTCCTTTTTCCTCGTTTGAATTTAAGGATAGACCACACAATTATACACAAACTTCTTCATTAAAGAGTTCGAATGTACATCAGCGCATCATCATCTCTGCTTCCGATATCGACGACGAACACCGAAACTCGGATTTTATCCAGCGCGTTCGCGACGTCTTCCTGTTCGGGAAGGAGGCGCTTTAGTGGGAATAAAAATGTACCGAAATCGAATTTCCGGGACGACCCCCGAGGCTCGAAGTCTCCTCGAAGATGTTTTCCGACGAGCGCGAGCGCGTCGTCGTCGTCGTCTCAGGATTCGACGATGACGCCGATTCAGTTGCAAGACGTGGCGAGGAAACAGTTCGAGAACCGAGAGCGAAGTCGAGCGCAAATGGTACGTCATCCTCGTTTACTTTTTCTTTCTTCTCGGTGTGTTTGACCGAGAGAGGGTGTTTGGGAAAATTGTCTGACTCAGCACGAAAATTCTTTTTAAATACAGGTGGAACGGCGGTTACAAGCGTTTCGATCGGGAATCGAACCGCCGAGACGAGAGAAAACGCCGTTTAATAAACCAACGCCGCATTTTTTTAGCGCAGGAGTGATGACGCCGAGAAGAACGGCGTTTTTGGAGTTTGAACGGTTGGAGACGTGTTGATGAGTCTCTCTGCTCTTTCTTTCTTCTCGCCGGAGGGAAGCCGAACGAACCGGAAGCCGAGCGAAAACGAAAATGTTGTACCAATACAGGAGTATATATTATTATTATTATTATTATTATTATTTAATGCACAGAATGCGACGATGTACGTTATGTGAGGAGCGTGTGTGTGTGTGTGTGTCAGTTTTAGATGCGAGCTTATAAAAAGCATCGAGGCGCGCTTTGAACGCGTCGTTGAATCATTTTTAATAGAGAAATCTAAAATACAAATACAAAAGCTAAAAAGAACTACTCAAACCCCCTCTCTGCTACTTCTATCTCGGCCCTAAATACGTCACCTTTCTCACGAACTCCTCCGTGGTATCTTTTGCTCCGACCCCGGTCCCTCTCGGCGTCTTCCTCTCCAAAAGTTGATCCGGTCTCGGCACGAACGTTTGCGAACTCAATCGGCCTTTCGTCACTCTCACTTTCGTCCCGTCGTCTAAATAGCTCGATTGAATCCGAACTCTCCCTCCGGTATTCGGATCGACTAAGCTCACGTTCGAGTAATGTATCGGTTGTTCGACCGATAAAATCTGTCCCGGTGGATTCGGCTCCCCAGGTTGCGGTTGCGGCTTCACGTGTTTCTTCACCAAGTTTAACCCTCCCACGATCAGTTTGTTTTCTTTCCTGAACACTTTCGTGACTTGGCCAATCTGGCCTTTATCTTTCCCCGAGGTGACGATCACTCGATCGCCGGTGAAGATTTTCCACTTGTTGATGAGTTTGTTCGAGCACGCCTTGACGTGTTTGGTGACGTGTTTCGCCGAGCGGCGGAACGCGGAGGCGGAGGACGACGCGGACATGACGATGTTTTACTCCCCCAAAAATCAAAGCAGGGCTGAAATGTGACGATGATGATGAGAGAGAGATCCTTTCACGAATAAACCGCCAAACTTTTGCGACGACAAAGACGACAGTGAACGAAAACCGAACTAACGCGCTCGCTTTTTCTCAAACGCAAGAGCGTGTATCCGTTTCCCTCTCTCTTTCCGATGTACTATTCTTCTTCGTATTTATAGAGAATTTAATGAGGAAATGTCTTCATTTTTTCCCCAACACAAAGAGGGAAAAGAGCGAAGGAGTGAAGGAGCGAGCGCGCTTCGTCGTCTTCTTTTGAGAACGATGGAGGCAGAGGAGGAGGATGAAGGAGAAGAGGAGCGCGAAAGAGGGGTAAAGTCGGAAATGGTGGTGGTTTCGCCGCCGTTTGCCGCGTCGGAGGACTCTTCTTCCAAATCGCGAGAAGAACAACAACAACAACAACAACAACGAGAGGAGACAAAGCCGTTCGAGCGGATCGAGTGGCCTCGACCGAACAAAACGAAACAACCCGGGGATATTTTATTCTGGCCGAGGACGGACCAACCGATAGCGTACACGCACTGGGCGGTATACATTGGTCGGAGGAAACCGATGGGGAATAAATTCGTGGAAAATGAAAGTTTTCCCGAGGCGGTGGTGCACTTGTGGGGCGCAGCGGACGCGAAGGATCGATCGATGTCCAAGGACGCGGCGGTGATTTACAGCGAATTGAGCGAGGTGAATTGCGAGAAGGATGCGCCGAGACCTTTTTGTGGGAATTATAAGTACGATTCGTTGTATACGCCGATGCGACCGAGTCAGATTTTGCATCGAACGTTTGTCGCTTTGGAGCATAAGTTTTACGAAAACGAATTCGGAGGGTACTCGGTGACTCTGAATAATTGCGAGCATTTCGCGACGTGGGCCAGGTACGGGTTTCAGCACTCGAGTCAGGTTGGGGACGTGTTGACGACTGGGTTGAGCGCGTTGGGGACGTTCATGATGGGCCCTCCGGGATTAGCGTTGGGGTACATCGCGGGCAACTTGGTCCAAGACGAAACCAGGAAAGCGAGGAGGCACAAGAATAACCAATTAGACGAGGCTATTAGATCCAGTTATCGGAACGAAAAGAAACAGATGAAACCAGGAATGACAGCGGAGGACAAAGAAGGAGAATCCTCGACGATATACGAAATTCTCGACGAAGAGGCCACTCACGACTTTTCGGACGAGAAAGAAGTCGACTGGACAGTTGACTGCCTCCTAGATTACGTGGAAACGTCAAACGTTCAATTTAGCCAAGAGAAACACGATAAATACGAGCAACACGATAAACACAGGGACGACAACCGGCCGTTTCGTGTGTCTCTGAAAGCCGCGGATGAAAACTCGGCGTTGTACAAGGACCGAAAATCCTCAGCCGGCCAAACGAACATCATCGACGTAGATTCGCGAGGTGAAGTCCGACTCGGCGGCAAAGCGCAACCCAAACCGGAGACCGACTTGAAAGAACTCGCCAAAGACTTGGGTAAAATAGGAAAAGAAGTAGGTAAAGGCATGCTCAGCATGCTCGGCTGGGTCGCCCACGAAGCGCTCGAAGGGGCCAAGAAGAGACAAGAAGCGAGAGTAAAGAGAGAAAAAGAGGCGTTGGAAAAGTTGGAAAAATTAAAAGTCCAATCTTCTTCTTCTGCTCCTGCTGCTCCATCGAATACTGCAAACGACGAGAATAACCAATCGTCTGCTTCCAACAGTAACGAAGACCGTTTTTGATGTTGTCGTTGTAAAAATACTATCATCGCACGCGCTGTAAATAAATTACTACCCAAACTGGCAAACGCTCTAATTTTCACTCGTGCACAAAAAAAAGGGGAAAGAAAATTCTTCATTGCAAACACCTCTTCTTTTCGCGCGGCGAGTACTACTACTACATGCCTACCAAAGAGTACCGCATTCCAAAAAGGATCGAGAACGAGAATACCATGTCTGCGACATTAAACGATACGAACGGGGAGGACCCGAACCCGCGCACGGCGACGAAAATGCCCGCGCAAATCAAAAGTAAATTTGGTTTTTCCCGGAGCAACAAAACTATCCCGCAGCCGAAATCGAATATCGTCGGTGGAGGAGGACAACAACAACAACAACAAAGGCAGCACTTTCAAGACATATCGAATAACAGCGGCGATATTAACGGTGAGCATTTGAACACTTCGTCGAGAGGGTCGATGATGAAACATACGACGAATGGGTTGCCGAGAGATCCGAGGATTCGACGCCAGGACGGGTCCATATCGGGTGGGATTTTGTACGAAACTGGAGGACGAAAAGTGAACACCTCGAATACGAATACGACTCGCGGGGGTCACAATATTCGAGCACCGTCGGGGCCAGAAGACGAGGACGAGCCGTTTGAATTCGCACACACGTTAGACGAGGAAGAGATGCGGCAGAGAACGCCGGTTGGGGCAACGTATCGCAACACGCATCCGATGTTCGCGAACGGGTTCGGGAACCAACGCGAACAACCGTACGCGCCGAGCAGCCGCGACGGGTCGAATAGCACGATGGCGACGTCTTCGTTTGTAGTACCGGAAGTGCTCTATTGGAAGGATCCGGCGAGGACAACGTTGCACTTTTTCGGTGGGTTTGTCGTCATGGGCACGTTTTATGCGTTGTCCGCGGCGAAGGCGTCGGTGTTTTCGCACTTGGCGTACGCGATGTCCTTAGTGGTGATGGGGAAGTACGTCTTTGCCATTGCGTTCCCGAATGCGGCTAAAGGGATAACGATGAACCCAGAAAAGATGGCAATCAGAGCGAGGAATATGTGTTATAAATTCAACGCCTTCACGGAGAGGCACGAACGGTTTTTCGCGGGTAGAGATAACAAGGCGACGTTGGGCGCGTTTCTCGCGTTGCAAATGGTGAAATGTGTCGGCGGAGCGTTGTCCACGAGACAACTGTTGTTTTTGGCGTACATAGGAGCGTTCACGATGCCGTGCGCTTGGGAGAAACAAAAAGTATTCGTGTACGAGATGTATTGTAAAGTACAAATGGCGATGCAGGAGAAGTGGGCGGAGTTTTCGCCGAGAACGAAAGTGACGAGCGGGGTGTGCGGATCGGTGATGGTGTTCAAATTGGCGAGCGCGCAGACGAGAGTGAACGCGGTATTTTTAGCGCTCGTGTGTTATAGGATTATTAAGGAGCAACAGAGTTTGCGATTGCACGTGCAGCGGATGGAAGATGTAGTCGTAGGAAGCGTGCGGAGGATGAGCCGCTCGTTCGTGGACATGGTATCGCCAGTGCCGAAGCGATTCGGCGCGCGCAGTTAAAAAACAATGTTCTCTCAACTTATCCCAAATATACTCGGTACCTGGGTACTACTATTACTACTATTACTAAACCTAAAATAATATATTGTCACCATCATCGTTTCAATCTTCAAATGCTTTCAGCGCTTCTTTATTTTCATCGCAAAAAGTATTATCGAGAGGAGGATGGGAATTTGGCACTTCGTCGGGGATTCGCAAATACATATTGAGCTGCGCCGCGATTTCGTTTAAGCATCGTCTCGCATAAAACGTCCTATACGGGGGAGGCAAAGTGTTTAACATCGCGCCAAGTTCACTCGCTTTTTGCATGGCGTCTTTTCCCTTGACGGGGTCTTTGTTCCCGTACACATCTTTTCCGTCGTAGTCTATATCTACTCTGTTATAAAACACGTTCACGGCAACCGACGGTTCGTTCGTCTCGCTCGGGAGCGACGTGACTCTGTGGAACCAAAGTGCCGGTATGTACAAAGCATCTCCAGGTTCGAGCGTACACACGTGTGCGCGCTCCAATCTAATAGCATCAAAGAGCCTGTAATTATACTCCAACTCTTCGTCGCAGCTGATCTCGTTTATAATTTTTTCGTCGAAGTTTTCATAGCCGCGCATATATTTTAATCTCGCGGACGAGCCCTCGACGTTCAACCACGGTTCACATTCTGGCGCGTACAAAATGACGCGTTTCCTACCGCTCAACTGGTGTAAGATATTGTCTCGAGTATCGAAATGCATCCACAGCGTTGTCCCTGGCGAACTAACGCGCAGAACAGAACTGTGCGTTACAACCGTACCATTACTATTAACATCACTATTATTCCGCGCCGCCGCGTAAAAGCGCTCGACCATTCTCCGCGTCTCGCGACATCTTCCATGAAACGTTGGAGTATCAAACGGATTGCGCTTTGTTTCTGGATCTTGGAAATCGGTCAGAACGTTCGCCGCTTTTTTCGGACCGTTCGTGTGACGCGTGTATAACTTCTCTCCTTTTCGTATTCTTCGAATCATCTCTCGCCAGGGCATTTTCTGAAACGTAAAATTTCTCGGCGTGTTTGGTTTCCTGTGCCCGGCGAGATCGACGTGTGTTGCGCTTGGGTCGTCGATCACGTGCACTTCCACGATCAAATCTTTAAGAAACTCCTCGCTGTTTGTATTTTCCACCGTAATACTCTCGTCCTCATACGTTTTATCCGAGAACATCTTATACGGCTCGCCGCCAACGCGTGGATACAAATCTAGGGGATTCTCCGAAAGCGAAATCTCGGGAACATTCACGCTTCTCTTTTTCAATTCCGGCGGCCATAAGCAACAATTAACCCTTTCACACGCATCATCACGTCTTCTTCTTCTCGAGTACTTCCCCGGAGGACACGCCCGTTGTTCAACACCACCCGTCGTATTCGTCGTCGTCGTTGTTTTTCGTTGCGGCATATTTCACACTCACACCTCTTTTCGATATCTTTTTTGAGGAGGAGGAGGCGAATTTTTTTTTTTTGGTCAAACTGTCGTTTTTTTCAAGCGCATCAGCATCAGACAGAGTCGAGAAAAATTTTAAAAAAACGAGACCAAAGAAGAAGAAAAAAAGAACTGACATCTCCACAAAAAAGCTTTGAGAGTTTCTTCGAAAAGCGCTCCGTGTACGCGCGAAAAGAAGAGGTCAATTAAGAGAAAGACGAACGTAAAGAAGAACGAGATAGTATCGCGAGCATTCTTTTCTCGTCGTCGCGTTCTCTTTCTCTCTCTCTCTCTTCTGCTTTTGTGAACGTTGCACGACACACATTCATTTTCCCGGGTAAAATTTCAAATTTTAAAAAGAGAACGAAACATGTACGAAACGCCAAAGAATAACATCAACGACGATAATGAAGACAAAGAACCGAACGATCTGCGCGCAAAACGCACACAAACGACGACACTTGATGACGCTCGCGTGGAAGGAAAGATCTTCTTAAATGACGAAAAAACCTCCCCGGAAGAACACGAATCCGCAGCGATTTTGTTCGAGCTGATGTCCGGCTCTGCGAGGGTGGTTTCCCAAGAAGGAGAAAAGAGGAAAAAGAGGAAGAAGCGCGGGAACGCGACGAACAACAACACGATGATGAACAAAAACGCAAGTAAGATGATGAAAAAGACTTTGATGACTCCAATGGTGACGAATACGATGAAGACGACGAAGCGGAGATTATCGGCGAAGTTCGCGGATGTTGAGGAGACTCGCGCCAGAGACGCCGCTTCCGCCGAGAAAGAGAAGAGGAAGAAGCGAGAACCGAAGAAAGAAGAAACGACGAATGCATCGATGATGAAACGAGAGAAGCAAGGACAACTTCAGCAACGGAACATGTTTATGAATGATTTCGTTTGTAAACAGTTGGAGGCGGACGCGAGCGTGCCGAAAAGCTGGGTCGCGTTCGCGCGAGCGACGGCGCGAGGCGAAGACGCGGCGGTGATAGAAGCGTCGACGTGTTTAGACGACGCCGAGGACGAGTTTAAATATTTTAAAAGTAGACGGAAAACAACAGCGACGACGACGACGAGTAGCAAAAAGAAGAAGAACAACGAAAACGAGGACGAGGACGAGGACGAGGAGAACGAAGCGGGCGTAGAAGACCAGAATGGCGTTTTTATCGACGCCGCGTGTAGAAGAGCGCGATATTCAAAAGGCGTGACGAAACTGAGCGCGGATTTGATTCGACAGAACCCTTCCGCGGCGTGGTTGGAATGCATCGCGGCGGATGCGCACGATCGCGCACGACAAATCTGGCGTACTAAGAAGAGATGCGAAAAAATGCGCAAGCAAAGCATCGCTGCCATGTTCAGAGGCAAAACGATGAACGACGCCTCGGCGCAAAGCAATCGAGAAGCGGCGGTGGAGGATGTGAGCGCCATAGCGCTCGCGAACATCTGCGCAAACTGGGAACTTGGATTGGCCAAAGAGATAGAACTGTATTGCGACCAGCTAGAAAATGTGGAACTGATTAGCGAGAAAGCGATTGCGGAGAGCACCACCCCGTCATCATCTGAAGAAAGAACATTCTCGATGGAGCAGTTTGAACGCTCAGACGACCCCGAACACCAAAAGGCGAAGCGGCTCGCGACGAAGCTTCGCACGCACTCAGAAAAGGTAGCGGCGCTGTGGAGACACAACGCCAAAGGTAGAAATGCTTTTTAATATGTATTATGTTTATATTCATTATATTTGTTGTATTACTCGCGTGTTTACTGGCTAACTCAGCAAACCCGCAAAACTGCTCGGTCCGGTTTCCACGTTTCGCTTCGGAAGACACGCAGCCACCATCGCGGCATCTTTGCTCTCGCCACCACCACCGAAGATGACTTGTGCAAATCCATTCATCGTGGATTCTCCGCACGGACGCGATGCGTCGTCTTCTTTACCGATACCGGCAAAGATGGAGTCGAATCCTGCGAGTCCTTGCGGAAGTAAGGAATTGGGAAAATCACCGGTGGAGGTGTTTTCCTTCTCGCCGTCTGGTTTCATCCACATTGAAATTGGCATGTCATTGTCGTCGTTGTTCTCTAAATCGGATTCTCCACCGTACTCCTCTTCCTCTTCTTCTTCTTCCGGCTCTTCTTCGGCTTCGAGCATCGGTTTACGGTTGCGTCTTTCGCGATTGCCGCCGTTGAGTTCGGCTTGCAATTTCAACGCCAACATCGAATCCGTCTCTGGTTTGATCTCTTTTGGCACCGGCTTTTTTGCAAACTTGCTGCTAGTATCTATTTTGCGCTTCTTTTCCTGACTGGAGGGTTTTATCGTCTCGAGCGGTTGTTCTTGTTCGTTGCCGTTCACGAACGCTCCGACGTCAAACGCCGACATGGTAAATTCCGGCGGCGGTAACGGCGTTCGCGTCCTTTCGTCAAACACGGTCGAAAAGTCAAACTTGTTGTTATTATTGTTCGCGCTATCTCTGTTCGCTATCATCTGTTCCTTTATCGCCATTTTTGTTCTATACGTGTAATCTTTTCTCTTCTTGTCCCCGCTTCCATCCGGCGGCGGCAACGGCGCGAATCTCCAACTGTATTTGATTTCAAACGTCTCCGGATACCCTCGCATCTCGTACGCTTTCACCGCGGTCATGTCGCCGATAATCTGCTTATCCCAAACAACGCACGGTTCTAAGTTCACCGAATTATCCCCTCGCATATTCGGACGCATGGTGAACATGAACGCTTTATTCCTCAATCCGTTCTCGTTTCCCGTTTTCCTCTTCTCCTCCTCTCTCGCTTCTCGTTCCAAAAGTGCAGCCGCCTCTTTCCATTTTTCGCTGAAATGGTCGCAAATATCCCCCAACTTTTTCCTCAACCGAAAGGTCAAATCTACGATTGGATTTTGTCTCGTCGATTTGATCGTATTCGATATCAGCTCTGAATCTGGCGTAAATCGAATGGTTATTTTCTTCTTCCCGTCGTCGCAGTGTTGAATCGCTTTCGCCTGGTCCATGTTGATCGCCAAGGAAGGTGACGTTCGAAAAGGTTCCGTCGTCGTCGTCGTCGTCGTCGTTTCCAACGCTCTTTTGTGCTTCGCGTCTCCCGCGACGACTCGCTTCGGCGTCTTCATCTCCTCGTTGTTGTTGTTGTTCGTTCTCATCTTGTCTCCTACAACATGATCTCCTAAAGTCTTCTTCATCTTCGGCCGTCCCACCGGCGCTTTCCCGCTCTTCTCGACCACTTTCCTCCTCTCCTTCTCCATCAACTCCGCCAAGAAAATCGCGTTCCTTTTCACCTCCTCCGGTGAAAAACCATCACTCGTATCCGGAGGATAGTGTTTCGAGGACATGAACGCGAACCAGGCTTTCCAAGAGGACGCTCGATCTTCCTCGTTCGATTTGTCAATTTTTTTAAACTTTTTCTCCGAGTTGAGTAATTGCGTTCGAGAGAGGAGATTGTTGATGCGAGGGAAGATGTAATCTTGGTCCTCGTTTCGCCACATGTCTCGTTTTTTGTTGCTTGGAGACATTCTTTCTCTCTCGGAGGCTAAAGGCACGAAAACGCGTTTCCTGGGAAGGCGCGGGTCGCTGCTTTCGCTGATGTGATACACGCGCGTATTAAAAGCGAGAGTGAGTACAAATGGAAGAAAATCTCGAGATTTCAAAATCGAAATTCTTTCTCTCTTTCTCTCTCTCCGAAAAGAAAAAGGAACGCAGAAACTCTCTCTCTCTTTTCCCTCTTTCTCTCTCTTTACGTTTGCGTTTTCTCTCTTTCGTCCAAAGAAGGTGCGTTTTGAGCGCACGAACAGAGAGAGAGAGAGAGAGGGTATGATTTGCGCAAGGCGTTTCGTCTCTCTCTTTAAAAAGTGTTTCTCTCTCGTCGTGGGAGGTGTTGGATTTTTGAAAAAAAAAAGTGACGAATGCAATTTTCATTTGAACAGTCCCGTTGAAAAAAAGAGAAAATTTTTCAGAATTTACGAGTACTCGACTGTCCCACGAGACCAACACACCTGCGCGTGAAGAAGCACAGAACGCTTTCTTGTTGACACGCGCTGCGCTTACTACTAATACTATACTAATACTAATACTTTAAAAAGAAGAAGAATGGGCATCGGCACGCACAAAAACGACGCGCTCGTCTGCCTGAACGATTTCGCGTTCACCAACGCCTTGGTGAAGCAAGGGTCGAGACGAGACTGTTTTCGTCATCG
>Ga0209309_10001008_pt1 | contig 29926 bp, 48 predicted proteins | sample COGITO_mtgs_1204_2_FD_184807 | JGI IMG/M metagenome (GOLD analysis project Ga0209309, IMG submission 184807) | Pelagic marine microbial communities from North Sea - COGITO_mtgs_120412 (SPAdes) (version 2) | ecosystem: Environmental > Aquatic > Marine > Epipelagic ... | reverse complement strand
TCATAATCAATCATCACAATCTCACCCGGATACGTGGAGAATCCAAGCATGTTTATTTGATCCGCTGATAATTTAGCACACTGTGCCATCACAAATCTCCCAAACGTACTTCCCACATCCCACCACCGATACTCTTGAATTCCCAACGATACACACGCCCACCTGCTATAAACCTAGGTTCACTTGAGAAGCCTTCATCTGCAATAAATTTTCCATGCCTATTCATAAGAGCTAAACAGAAAGTTTTTAATTATCCGCAAACTCGTGGTTTAAATTTTCAATAACAAAGTTAATCAAATCACCCATACGCATTTCAACAATACAAACTTCCGTGTCAAACGCACTGTCTAATGTCTTAGACTGCCACCTAGCAAGGATGCGATTGCGAAGCTCTTGTGCGGGGTCCGGTTTATATTCGTCAAAGAAATCCAATGACGCAAAGACAAAATTCCCCTTATCATCTATAACCATACAATCACCATTGTTGTCTACACGAATAAACACGTAGCAAACACCATTGCCATTAAGCAAATCACCAAACTTAGGCTCAGACAATTCTTGAGATCGTAACTGACTCTTTGGTGTGAATCCTTCTGGGATTTCTCCATTGCTAATTGTACCCCAAAAACAATCCCCTTGTCTTGTCTCAGCCCACTCAAAGCATGCATCAAGTTCGTTTTCGGGACCGAACGGGGAATCAAAGTTGTTCCCATGATAATCAATAACCCTCTGCAATTCTTCACGAGCACTTTCAACACCAATCACATCAGCCACTTGCTGAAAACAACCAAGAGATTCTGGGGTTAATGTTAAAACACTGGTCATAGATCCCTCTTCGTTTTCTTGTACGATTTCAAAGTCTGCATGTGAACCTATGAGTTTCCACTGATAGACTGGTTCGTTGGAATCTGTGGTAAAATAATAACCGTTTCCGTCGCTTTCTAATGTTGCTGGATACACTTTACCTTCTTTCAGATAACTGCTGTGAGTCTTTACACACTTCAGAAATACTTTTGAATCTTTCATTTGCACACCTCGCTATAGTTATGGTTATAGTCATTCCATCCATATTCACCATCAGACTCTATCCCAATCTTCACCATATCACAATACATCTGCTGCTCTTGCTGTAGAGCTTTCTCAAGAGATGGGTCAGAACATCCCGATAGGATTATGGCGATAATTGCTAGAACTATCCCTGCTACACTCATGCTACCTCCTGCAAATATCGATGAACATTTTGAGTATCATCACACATTTCAAGATACTCTTCCAACCTCTCAATCTGCTCTGCTATTGTCTCGGCAGATTCTGGGTGCTTCTTGTACAAACTATAGAGCATACTCAGGTCTTGTTCAAGTTCTTTAATGAGATTCATGATAATATCCTCTATGAATTCCAACGATCTTTCTTGTTCCTACGTTCCTTGCGACGATTCTTGTGTTCCTTTCGCTGGGATTTGCTCATGTTTTCTTTATTCTGGTTTGTCAACTGTCTCTCCAACATATTCGTCATCTACAATTGCTCGAATGTCTTCCATAGCTTTCACTTGCTGCTCTTTATTGTTAATCCAGACAACAATCCAGACAACACCCCATAGAACGGTCACAAGCGTCAGAATCAAATGCAACAGATGCCACGTTTGCTTACTCTGGTATGTATCAAGACGCTCTTTGATATACCTCTTGGTTAAATGTAAATCGTTCATATCGATGCTGACCCCGCTGTCGTAAGATTCTTTGAATGCCTAAGATTCATCTCAGGATATTTATAGCTCATATACGCCACCATCTGCTTTGTCAATCGTTGACCCCGATGCTGCTCCTTGGTGTAGCGCCTTGCAATCTCTCCTGTATGATCGACAAGCATACCAGAAATCACTTCCCCGTCAAGCACAATGTTTGCTCGTGTGTTTCCTACGTTGTCCACATAAGTTACCAAAGCGTAATGTCCAATGACCTCCATAGATTGCATTGTCTCGACACCTGTATAATCACAAGCGTTCATGGGCTTTAGGATTGCTTCGTAGAATTTATCTAGTTTACTCACCGGTTATCTCCTGTTCTTTCTTGTAAACTTCGTGGAAATTATCTTGAAGGATACCCATGTTTGCAAGCTCATCTACTAACTGACGTGCTGCCAATGCTGCTAACATCCAATCTGTAGGTTGGCTAGAGAAGCCAGCACGAACATAATCTTTGTTGAATTCATTAGACAGCCTTTGGATGTAATCTTGCTGGTAACTCATAGTGTTTGTCCTCCTAAACCCTCATCTCAGATTTCTTGCTAAGCCGTACAACCTCACCAGCCTGCAAGCGTTTAATCAATGAATCTACCTTAGCATCACCGTAGAAGTCCGTCAACCAAACTCTGGCAGATTTCTCAGGAATTTCACAAGCACATTCTCCATCGATGTAGATTTTGTATAAGATCATTTCTCCTCCCGTATTGTCTCATTTTACACCGTCCACTTGATCAACGATTGGTAAACATCAAAGTCTATATTTCCTCTCAAGTAATAATCTTCGGCGACCCGTTGTATAGCACTGCTCTTGGCGTCCAAATAAGCAGAGTAAGCCTCATCTTCTGTATTAAAACGTCCTAAATATATACGTTGACCTCTGTCACTATAACGTGCTATGTATTTTTTGTTTCTATAGCAAACTCCCGGTTTAAGATTAGATTTTCTTTGTCTTTTATTGTTCTGAACCATTGCATTTATTTCTGGAGGAACAAACCTACAATAATCTGGACAATAAATTTTATTCCCGTATTTAATAATGTCTTTATCTACGAAAAAACCCTCTCTGTAATTTTTAACAAACCATTGTTCGTATTTTTTAAAATCATGCCAATCTTTGCAAACATGCACACCCCTACCACCGTAATTTGGGTATGCCTTAGAATTCTCATCGTAGCATCTAGAAAGCATACCGTACCATACTTTTTGTGCACTAATCCCCGCACGGCTGGTTGTGTCTGATCTTTCACAATTAAATCCAACGCCAAATATTGTTTTTGATTCTAAATCGCGTATATTGCCCCTTCTAACATACGACGCTTCTACTTTCTTAATACTGTCTGTCCTTAGAAACTTAATATCAACGTCGTCCCATTTGGAATACTTTAACACTTTAATGGGTCCATATTTTTCTGTTTCGTAAACACCGCCCTCTTTTATTTTCATTAGAACCTCACCTCTGGTGAAAATAGAATAACTCCCGATAGAAACTTGAGTGACCCAACCACCTTGAACTTTGTGTAAGACACTCCGATCCAACCATGAGGACAGACATTCTTTGTACCATCACCATGACCAAAGCATTCTTCATAACCATAGTTCACCCCCAAGCTGAACGATCCCTCAATATGCTCAAAGAATTCCTTGCGCCACGTCTTAGCTACGAACACTGTATCATTGCCATACGAATTCTTAAAATACCCAGCAGAATAGCTGTTGTGCTCTACAGCAAAGATATTGTGCGTCTCGTTTGTAATGCCGCTAGAGAGCCCTAGAACATGCTTGCTCCAACCCCCTACACCAAAGATCCACTGGTCTTCCAAAGGTTTGTCAGGAGCATCTAGGAAGCTCTCAGCGTATGATGGTTGGCAACTTACGATAACCAGCGTCAGCAACAGTAGGCAAATGTTCTTCAAATGTGTCATCAGAATTCCTCCCGCATCTTTGAAACATACTCACAATAGTTTTCCTCAACGTGCTGTTGAATCCTCTTCCAATCTTCCTTGGATAGTACATCATCCACATTAATATCGTCAACACGTTCACCCAAGCCCCATTCATACCTTGTGTCAGCATCTGTGTCACGCTTATGAATCTCAATCTGATGCACCTGAGCATCACAGTCGGTGAAGCCATAGTAGTCAATGTCACTATCAGTACAGAACGGGTCAGGTTCTTGATGCTCGTAGAAAATGTCATAAGTGATTGTCAGGACGTATGGGTAAAGTCCTTCCACATCTTCTTGTGTGTAGAATTCCACTTGAACAACCTCTGGATCATTCTCTGGGATGTTTTGGTCTGTCACTTCGTACATTGGCTTCTCAACAATCTCAAGGTTGTCAATAGAGTTGTCGTGGACATTGGTTTTGTGGGTGATCTGGTAATTACTCATATGTTCCTCCTATATTCTAATTTTTAACAGCCTGAGTCTGAAAGGAGTTCGATACTTCTTGCTGCATCTTCTAGTGCCTTTTCATAACCTTTCTGGCGTTCCTCTGCACCCATGTCGTTTAGCTGATTCTGAATAAGTCCCATTACATGGGTGAAGCTCACGTCAATCCCGTTCACTTGCATAGAGACTTCTAGTGCAGTGCTGTCAAACCCTTTGAAATGTTCGATGCCTTTCTGAGTCATAGATTCAAGTAGAAAATATGCCATAAGTGAGTTCTTAGTGTCTTCGTTAATCCAATCAATAGTTTCCATAAAATCTCTCCTGTATATTTGTGTATGATTCTAAAGATACACCTTGGAATTTCCTGTGTCAAGGGAATAGATACAGAGAACCCGAAGAATCTTTGCAGACGCTTCGGGCTGTATTTCCAGAGTATTATGCGAATTTGTAAGTTTGTCCGTTGATCCTTGCTCGTGTCACCTTGCGCATGTCAATTTTAGCATAGCGTCCCTTGGATTGGTTAAATAAATTCCGGTAATGCGCTAGGTGTTTTGTAGAGTCTTCACCACCACGGAGATGTTTGACAACCTTCGGATGAAACACACCGGAGCTTTTCTCACCTGATTTCTTGATATATTCAAGAAAAATCATACGTGTACCCGCTGAGTCAATTAGTCTTGCTACTACGTTTGCATCACTCATTTAGGTTCTCCTTATTTCACCAAATCTTCATACTGATAAAGCAGATGATAGTCTGCCCCACGATCATTCTGAATTACCTTACACATATCTTTCAGCAAACTCAAGGCTTTTTCATGCTCAATCTGAAGTTCCATCAGACGATCATCTGCTGTATTCTCACGATCACTCACAGAATCCAGTGTTAGCTGAAGGTCTATCTCAAGATTGTTCAGATGAACAAGGGCCTTGAGTGCTACCTTGTTGTCGAAAATCTCTTCCATGATAATATCGCGTAGATGCTGGAATGTTTCGTTGGATTTCTTGGTCATTTAATAATCCTCCTCGTACTGAGATTGAATCCCAAGCTTATCAAAGAATTCTGTCATAGTTTCAACAGAATCTTCTTGATCAAAGTGCCAACGATCAACAAGAATGTCATCCTCATCAATAACTTGCAAAGTAAATCCGTCACATGCTTCCAGAATGTTCACACGATATCCCATAATTTATCTCCTACTCAACACTAAAAGAGTCATAATAAACACCCAACGAATCATAGTCATCATCAACACGCCTGTCAAACGCTTTGAGAGCTTTTGTAATGCTCGTGTAATGCTCAGAAAGATTCTGCTGTTTGTTCACACGTCTGTACAGGTAGACAGTGGGGCCATCCTGAATAAGCGACAGAGACACATTTGCTTGTTTATCTATTGCTAGGCGTAGGAATTTCATTTGACCTCCAAAACATTTTCATAAGTAAATCCAAATACGAGTCTTCCGTTGTCTTCTGGGACTTTGCAAGAGCCACAACAGCAACCTTCAAAGAATCCTCCAACGGGACACCGTTGTACTTGTGTTCATCAAGGACTCGTTTAACGATCACATTGGTGTAATAGAGATTTTGGAAGGTATCTTCTAGCGTATTCACAATCACACCTCCTTCGTTTCGCTATCAAATTCTCTCATCTTTCTAACAAGCTCTTCGAGAGCATCCAAGCATATCCAGTCGTTATCCTCGCACAGATCGGAAAGAGATGCGCAAACTTTCTTATCCTCACTGTAATATGCCCAAGTCCACCCTTCGTGACGACTTAGTGTGACTTTTCGGGTGTTCGCGTTGTATATCTCGACGGTTTTCGTTTGGTTCATAATAAAGTCCTCTCTAATATCATTTGAATAGCTGTAGAAGCTCGTACAGAAGCCTGCAAGGGATTTTCTTGGTCATACCTAGGCTACCCTAGTGGTACACCTTAGAATGCCCTTGTAGGCTCTCAGATTAGCTCTGAATGTTCTTGAGAATACTCTGCTTCACTCCCTCAAGTTTCTCCAGCACTTCCTGAACAGTTTCCAAAGCTACAACATCTACACCCTCAATGTCAACCATACGACTCACCAGAGTTTGCATGTTCGGGTAGTACCTTGGTGTTTCTCTGATGCGGGTTTCCCCGTGTTTGTCTGAGAAATACTCTCGTTTCTCAATGAGCATGTAGTCGTTCCCCATTGGGCCTGTACGGATTTCCCATTTGTCATTCAGAATCATTTGTTTTCTCCTGTGTTTTCTTAGGTAAGTTACGGTTCTCATAGCCATTATCACGCAACCACTGGTCAAGGATCTTAACACACTCAACTGTGCTTTCACAATAGAAAAGTTGTGACCATGGACAGACACCAAGGTCCCACCCGTATTCATTACACCACCACTGCCCCATTCGGTACTGCTCTATGTTGCTATGCTTACTATAGTATTCTTGGATGAGCTTTTCAATAGTTTTCATTTGGTTCTCCTTTTATTGATCTTACAACTACAGAGGTTAGCACACCTATCCTCTCTTGACAACCACATCTGAACGAATATTGACACCGAGAGCTTTCAGACGTTCCCTAGCAGCTTCTCTGGTGTTCTCTACAGGCTGTTCTGGTGTGGCTTGTGTTACCTGTAGGGTTTCTTGGGATTCCTCTGGAATATCGTCCGTAGGACGTGACACCAGAGCGTACACCAAGAGTAGCACAGGCAGTAACATTATCCCAAAGAATAGCACAACAGAAAAGATACACACAACAGCAAATCCTAGCGATGCAAGTCCAGAGTCATCCATAGTATTCTCCTAAGCGTTCTTTAGTAGGTTCTTGTGAGTGGGAGATTGTTTCATCCCATCTCCCTTTTGTCAAGACTATTCTAAAGAATATCTTAGGAATTCTTGAGAGTTTTCTTTTCTTTTTTATTCCTTGTGTTTGTGTACTCTTAAGAAAGTTCTTTGGAAAGTTCTTTAGAACATCTTGTGTGTGCGTGAGTATGTTCCTGCATTTCTATGCTCTTCTATTGATCATAGTGTATCCTGAGAATGGAATTCTGTCAATACCTACAGAGAAGATTCTTTGAAAGAACTTTAGTGTTGACACAGAAGGTGCTTGTGTGTAGACTTTGGAATTGTAGGGTTAACAACAGAGGAGAATAGATGATGAGTAAGATTAATATTGGATGGTTGAAGGTGGACGCGGATTACTGGGCTGAGGTTGCGCCATTGGGAGCCACGCACCACTGGGAGCCTTCTGGCGATTGGTATCAGGATTGCGGCGACCATACCCTTACTTGGAATTTTACGGGGCGTAAGTGGCAGGCCGCTTCAGTGCCGCTAAGAATTACAAGGGATGAGGCCATCCCCCGCCCAACCAAGCGAGAGGAACCACTGTCGTGGGAGGGTGGGTTGCCGCCTGTGGGCGTGGAGTGTGAGTTCATATTTAACAGGATGTGGGTGAGCGCAAAAGTTGTCGGATATGACGGCCCGGCTTGTGTTGTGGCTATTGACGGCGAAGGGTACGAAGGTTCCCGTAACCCCTCAGACTTTCGTCCCATAAAATCCCAACACGAGCGACAGCGGGAGGAGTTGATTTCGGTTATAGATCGCAATCGTTGGTTCACCTCGCAAGTAACTGCCGACGCCATCCTGTCCCGCTTTACACTGGAGCCTAGACAATGACCAAAGAGTACATAGTAGACCGGCCCTATTGGGTGCAAAAGTATTACCAGCTTCTCGACAAGATTGCTTCGGCAGACACAGAAGAACATCTGAAGGAGCTTGAAGAAGCTGTTGAAGGCTTTTACAAAGCTCTAGGGCAGAAAACTCTAGGGTGGTGGGTGTTCTCTTGGACGGTTGAGAACAAGCCTGTACACAGTGCTTACGAAACTCTGAAGAGTCAGCTTGCATTTCGTAGAGAACATGTGTATCGTATGAATCTGTTTGAGAATGTAGATGAGTAATAGGAGAATACAAATGAAAACACCAGAGATTAAAGTTGGTCAGAAGTATCGTGTGGTTGATGAGGATGGGTTCAGTTGTCCATTCGAAACTAAAACCGGAGATTTTCTCCAGATCGCTTTTTGTTCAGACAACGAATCTCAAAGTTGGAGGGCTTATAATTTATCACGGGATTGTGATAACCCTTCAATTATTTTTTACATGGAAGATATTGAAGCCGGACACGTACAGCTAATCTCAGAGCCTACAGTAGACACACAAGACATACCCAGTATGTCTGGTCAAGATGACGCTGAAAAGCTCTCTGAGGGCTCTGTAGGAACCCTTGATGGTATTTTCAAGGCATCTCACACATGCTTGGGTATCCACAGGAATGTTGCAGATGAAAATGCAGAAGGTATTCGTATGTATCGCAACGGAGAACTTATGGGAAATACTTCGGGCGTATCAGCAGAAATCCTCTACCAATTCATAGAAGGTTCTGGTAAATACAACCAGCACAATCAGCTTGAGTTACATGAGATGTCGCTGGATCAGCTTAAAGATGTTGTCAGGATTCTTGAGAGATACATTGAGAATCATGTGGACACAACAGCGTCTTGTCTGGATATTCGTCTGACGTACAACGGGGATCACATTGGTGGCTGGGGTGCGAGTGTTCATCAATTGAATTATTGGAGAACTGGTGAGCATTCTTTGGGACACACAGACAGGTTGTTGTTTAGTGTTGAAAAGGTTATTGGGATTTAGGAGGGAATTATGAGTGAAGTTTACGGGGAGGTTGTGGAAGACAACGGACATTTTTATGTAACTCGTTGGCAAGGCAGAAATTTTCTTTATACTTACTTTGACCAACGCATAGCCGAGTGTGTCAACGGTGACTATTATGAACGTTTTGGTGGATTGAGTGGTTGGCTCAGGCATATTCTGAAGAGGTCACAGAAACGTCTTGACAAGGTGGAAGACACAATTGAGCAACTTGAGGACGAGCAGGATTATCTGAACGATCTTGTCCATAGAATCGGGGCCATTGTTGATACAAAAGTTTAGGAGGAAAGATCATGGACATGACTGTTGAGCAGCAAAAGAATATCGCTAGAGATGTAATGGACGGTATTAAGATTATTGACCCGTATGCTTTGCTTGCTGGAGGCGCACCGAGGGACTGGTACTTTGGAAATCCCTGTAACGATCTTGACGTTTACTATTATAGTAACGGTGATACAATCAGTGCGTCGAAAGGTCAGCTACAATCACTCTTTCCACACGTGACTTTCACAAATCGGAGTGAACGGTTCGAGAATAAATCTGTAGATGAACACAGGGAAGTGTACAACTCTATGAAGTTTCTACGGCGAGTCTACGAGACACAGGTGGGTGGGTTGAAAGTGCAATTCATCCAGCTAGAGGAAAATAAAAGACAGTTTGATGTTGTCTCAGCGATGGACGTGAGCATCTGCCAGTGTTGGTACAACCATTATAAGGACGCTGTTGTATTGTCAGATAACTTCAAATTAACACTTGCTACCGACATCATGTTCCTCCCGAATGGTAACAGTTGGTCGGACAAGCACCCGTTGAAAATGCGAGAGAGATTCGAGCGTTTCTCTTGTGGTACGAAGGAGCAAGCACAGAGTAAACTCGTGAGGGAGGCTCTGCGGGGGTTTGATTGACACCAGCACCCCACTTATGCTAATCTCAATACTTGAGACGGGGCCAATTCTGAAAATGTGTTTGAGATTGGCTCAAATTTACTGACGGGGGTTGTTAGATGTGGAAACTAGAAAGCTGAGAATCGAGGGTGACGTTGCTTATGTACCTCTTACACGAGGTTATGAGGCTATCGTGGATATTGAGGACGCAGGGATGGCCTCAGGGTACAACTGGTATGTTATGTTTTGCGGAGAAAACCTTGTGTATGCTGCTCGTAACGAGCGCGTCACAGGTAAGCGTAAAACTATACTGATGCATCGAGTTGTGGCCAACCCAAGTGAAAAACAGGTTGTAGATCACCGAGACCATAATGGACTAAATAATCGCAAGAGTAATTTGCGGGTTTGTAGTCACACCGAAAATATAAGAAATTCTCGCAAAAGGTTGGATAACACCTCTGGTTACCGAGGAGTGTGTTGGAACAAAAAATTAAGAAAGTGGCAGGCAGAGATTAACGTAAACGGCGAAGTTATTTACCTAGGCACTTTTAAAGACATTGAGAAAGCCTATCAGGCGTATTGTAAGGCCAGTAGGCGATACCATAAGGATTACAGCAATATAGGAGAAGCAGAACAATGAAGAAAACACTGATAATCACCAGTCAACAAGCCCAGAGAAAACCTAATGATGAACTTATGGGAACTCTTGTGAGTCACACATTTACAATCCGAGATGATGAAGAGAAGCTTAAGAAGGCTATCGAGAAGGTGCTCAAGAGTGGTCGCCCTGTGTACCTTGAGACTGAAGGTAAGCAACTGCTTGTGTTGACTAAGGCGTTGCTTGAGAATTCTGTTGTTTATTTCGTAGAGGATAATTGATATGCCAAGGTCTAAAATTTCAAAGATCACTGTCACACACGTATGGGATGACGACAGCGAGACTGAATATACTATAGGAACTCACGTATCCGAAGAGTCTGGTGGCTACGTTTACGTTGATTCTAGTTCAGAACGTATATGTTTTCACCCGGAATCTTGGGATGACATTCGAGATCAAATTGATGAAATGATGTACAATGTTAATGGAGAGGTTTGATGTATAAACTAAAGAACGCTGATGGTAAAGTTGCGGTGATTGTGTCGCCGGGATATGGTGCCGGTTGGTCTACGTGGGGAGAAGCTGAGAGTTGCTTAGACGGTGAGTTGGCTCAGGCTATTCTTGACGAGAGGCCACTAGAAGACCTTGAACTTATTGCAGCAAATAATTGGAACAATCAATATGCAGGGGGTGTTGAAGATTGTGTTGTACAATGGGTGCAAGAAGGACAACCATTTGAGATTGATGAATACGACGGCAACGAAAGTTTGCGTGAAATTTACATTGATGACTTTTTAGTTGCATAGGAGACAAAAGAATGCTAAAGAAAATTGCAGGGGTGTACGTTGAGCCATCTCAAATAGCCGCTATTGATGTTCATTTGTTTGACAAAGAGAACGAAGATGGTTTGCCGGAACTTTATGGACAACCTTTGATTGTCTTGCAATCTGGCTATCAGATCGTAAGTCCTCTTGTAGAGCATGTGAATGCTATTGAAGGTGCTTTGGATATGGTTATGCGGGAAATTGAGGTGGGGCATTAATGGCGTATGATTTCACAAAGGAGTTAGAAGTGGCAACAACTAAAGAAACTGTAGAAGACATCAAAACCTACCCCTCTGCGAATTTGCCAGATCGAAGGATACCAAAAGAAGCACTAGACACATTTGGTGTTAAGGTTGCTCTTTCACAAGAAGACGGTAAGACTATCGAAGCGGTATACTTCCCTTACAAGAACCAACAAGGGGAGATCACAGGTTACAAAAAGAGAGACTTTACCAAACCGAAGGATCATAAATGGCACTTCACAGCTATTGGCACAATCAACGGCGAGAGTCAGTTGTTTGGCTTTCGCAAAGGTATTGGCGGCAAGCGTGTCTGGGTAGCTGAAGGTGAGTTTGATGTACTCGCAACATGGTGGGCACTGAAGTCTGGCTCCAATCAAGACAATTTTGACCCACAGGTCGTAGGTCTTCCTCTCGGCACAGGTAACGCTACGAAGTGTGTGGGCTATAAAGACAACTTCAACGCTCTGGATAATTTTAAAGAGGTTGTGTTCTGCCTAGACAACGATGAAGCTACAGCAGAAGAACGAAAGAAGAATATCAAGAAAGGCAAGGAGGCAACCGAAGAACTCACTGCTTTGTTCATGCACAAGAGTAAGGTTGTTGATCTCAAGGACTTGAAAGACCCCAACGAATATCTCTTGGAGAAACGTAAAACGGATTTATATTGGCAGCTAATGAAGCCAATTGATTTTAAGCCAGATGGGTTCGTAGAAATTGAAGATGTTTTTGAGGAAGCAACATCTATTCCCAAGATGGGGAAAGAGTGGCCCTGGCCTTCACTCACGAAAGTTACTTACGGTCGTCGTAAGGGCGAAGGATATTACGTCGGGGCGGGGGTTAAGATTGGAAAATCAGAGTTTGTCAATCAACTTGTTGATCACGTAGTCAAGACCGAGAATAAACCAGTAAGCCTTTTTAAGCTGGAAGAGAAACCCGCCATGACTTATCGTAAAATTGCCGGTAAGCAGCGGGGCAAACAGTTTCACAAGCCAGACAGGGTGAACCTAGATGGACTAGATTTCAGGGGAGATAAGATTCCCGACGAAGAACTAGAACATTACTTCACTAAAGAAGAACTTGAGACTGCTGTGATTAGCCTTAAAGGCAAGGTGCTCACTTACGACAGCTACGGTGCAACCTCTTGGGAAAAGCTCAAGAAGGCGATCACATACGCTGTTGTGGTACAAGGATCAGAAGACGTTATCATTGATCCAATCACACGGTTGACAGCAGGTATGGACGCCTCAGAAACCGATACAGAATTACGTAAGTTCTCTGATGAAATCTCTAAGCTGGCAAAAGACCTTGGGTTTACATACTATTGCTTTTGCCACTTGAAATCACCAGCGTTTGGCAAACCACACTCTCAGGGCGGTCATGTGGTAAGTGAGCAATTCCGTGGCTCAAGGGCCATGATGGAGAGCACCTATTACATGCTCGGTATTGAGCGAGATAAGTCACCCGATCTGCCCGAGGTTGTTCGTAATATGTCACACGTTGTGCTTCTTGAAGATCGTATGTTTGGCAACACGGTGCGATTCCCTGTGTCCTACAATACAGAGACAGGGGAGTACCTTGAACCAGACCAGAAGACGCTAGATAAATACCACGCAGCATTAGGCGAAGGAGGAGAGATTTCTGAAGAAGAACTGAAACAATTCGAGGAAGATATAGAGTACACATAAACACACCCACACGGTTTATTCGACAGTATAAAAGCCGAGGAGAAGTAATGCGATTAGTAGCAGACATTGAAGCATCTGGTCTACTCGACCACACAACTTTGGATTATTCCAAGTACCCTTTCAAACTGAAAGACACGTTCAAAGTGCATTGCTTAGTTGCAAAAGATATTGACACAGGGGAAATCTACAAGTTTTACCAAGAGTCGTTGACCAAAAAAGCAATCAACGAATTCCTCTCGAACGCGACGGAGGTTATTTTCCATAACGGCATAGGTTACGACCTCCCCGTGCTGATGCTATACTTTGGCGTGAGTTACAAAGTACGCTCCCGCCTAGACGGGCAGGATTTGATTAACGGGAGACCTTGTAAAATCACAGATACCGCGCTAGTGTCTCGCACGCTCTGGCCTGATCGCCCTTTCGGGCATTCTTTGAAGGAATGGGGTAAACACCTTGGCGTACTTAAAGGTAGTTACGGACAACAAGAGGAAGCTTGGGACACATTTTCTCAAGAAATGTTAGAATACTGTGTCCAAGACGTTGAAGTTACACACGAGGTTTTTAAGGCACTTGAGAAAGAAAGGGGGTCTTGGGAGTGGGAACCGGCAATCTGCATGGAGCAAGCTATTGCGGAAGTAATCTTCCGGCAAGAACACTTTGGGTTTGCTTTTGATAAGAACCAAGCCGAGGCGACTCTAGGAGACTTGAATGCTAAGATGGCAGACATCGAAGATAGGGTGGAGCCGCTGTTGCCAGAGAAGCGTATTAGCAAGACAGCAGCGAAATCCTTTGTCCCACCTAAACTTCAGTTTAAGAAAGACGGACACCCGTCTGCCAATATGGAGAAGTTTGCTGAACGTGTAGGAGGGGAAATCCGAGGTGGTGTGGGGGATTGGAGTTTTTGGTACAAAGGGAAAACACACGAGCTGCCTCTTCCAACGGAACCGTTAGAGACACACGAGCCGATGACGCTGGCAAACCAGAGTGACTTAAAACAACACTTAGTGGATCTCGGGTGGAAACCCACAGTGTGGGGGGACAACGACCTGTCAGTGAACCAGAAAAAACAAAAGGTTCCTTATGAAAAGTACAAAGAAGCTGTACACAGGTATTGCACAGAAACACAAACCAGTGCTTTCAAGCCATTCCGTCTTGAGCAACAGCAGGTGACAAGCGTAAAAGAGCTTTACCGGAAACTGATGATAGGGGATAGAGACAGACCTGTGCGTGTACTCACGTCCCCTAAATACACAGTTAATCAAGACAAGGATATTTGCCCTAATCTTGAAAAATTGGGCGAGCGTGTTGAGTTTGTCCGCGACGTAGTTAACTGGCTAACTTACCGGCACCGCAGGAATAGTATTTTGAGTCCGAAAGGGACGGGGTTCTTGGCACAACCGAGAGTCGGTATTGATGGTCGCATACAAACTCCAGCTATTACGTGTGGGGCTTCAACAAGCAGGATGCGACATAATGTTGTTTGCAACATACCAAGACCAACGAGCTTGTATGGTGCTCCTATGCGAGAGCTGTTCGGGGTTCCAGAGGGCTTTTATCAGATAGGTTGTGATGCCGCAGGTCTTGAGGCAAGGGTAGAGGCGCACTATACTTTGCCGTACAATGGCGAGGAGTATGCGCAAAATCTTCTTGGAGAGAAACCTAATGACATTCACTCGGCAACTGCAAGGAAGATGGATGTTACCCGAGACGTAGCAAAAACTCTAAAATATGCTATTTCTTACGGGGCACAACCACCTAAAGTAGCTAAGCAGATGGACTGGCCCTTGCCGAAAGCTAAGAAAGTGTTTAATGATTTTTGGGAGGCGGCTGCACCTCTGAGGGATTTGAAAGAGCGTGTGGAGAGATACTGGGGAACTAAAGGGCAGCGGAAATACATCAAAGGTATTGACGGGCGAAAACTTATGGCTCGGTCGAAGCACAGTTTAGTAAATCTTCTGTTCCAGTCGTGTGGTGTTATTATTATGAAACAAGCCGCTGTTCTGCTAGACCGTTGGCTCGAACAAGAGGGTTTGCTGTTCAACCCTTTCAAGGACGCGAGCATGCTAGGGAAAGCGGCTGAGATGATTCATTATCACGATGAATACCAGCTCCAAGTTTGTAAATCTTTAGTAGACGTGCTAGAGTATCGCTCTGAAGAAGAAGCAAAAACGTATCGCTCTCGGAAAGGCCGAACTGCCGATGTCACCCACAAAGGTGATAGTTTTATCACAGGGTATTCCAAGGTAGGCGAGGCGATGTCTCAAGCAATTATCGATGCTGCTGAGCTTTACAACATGAGGATTCCGTTTGACGGGGATTATCAAATAGGTACAAATTGGAAGGAATGTCATTAATGGAGTACGGAGACGAGAGAGTTAACAGATTTCCTAGACAACCTATTGACAACCAAAGCAATCTAAGGCATACTTAGTAATCATGGAGAGGGGCAAATGTCTCTCACAACAACCTTCTACGGGGACGCATGAGATAGGCGATTCGTTCTCACAGAAGACACAACTGTAAATTAAAACTTGATCAAGAGGTAATTAAATCTATGGCAACTATCAAAGGCGCACTTCATTACGTTTGTATTTCTCGACCGCAGAATGCTTACCAGTCTGATGAGAAACAGTGGAAAGTAGACGTAGAGATCACCAAGGCAGACGCCAAAGCATTCAAGAAGAAGTACAAGTCACAAGATCGCTCTGTGAAAGAGTACGACACAGAAGAGTTCAAGGCTAAGTACAAGGTTGATCCGCAGATCAGCAAAGGCGATGAGCATTATACTGTGACTCTCAAGCAATCATGCAAGATCAACGGTAAGCCTTTTGGGCGTCCTCCGCGTGTCCTGATGGCTGGGGACAACGGTAAGCTACAAGATGTCACGAAGAAGTTCGACGTAGGAAATGGAAGCTTGGGAGTTGTACAAATCACAGAAGTTGAATCTCGTAAATGGGAAACAATCTCAGCTAAACTGGCAAACGCTCGTGTGGATACTTTAGTTCCATATGAGGGCGGCGGTGCAGACCTCAGTGAACTTGGTGATGTTGATGAAGATTCTTTTGAGGATCTGGCAGTTGCTGAAGAATCTGAAGATGACGATGCTCCGTTTGAGCCAGACGAAGACGACGCAGATGACGGTGATATCTACTAAGGAGGAGGGGTTTCGGCCCCTGTTACTTTGCCTAAAAAACTGACAACGAGTATTTTCATAGAAAGGGCATTAAAAAAGCACGGTAATTTGTATGACTATCAAATGGTGGACTATGTACGTGGGGACCAGAAGGTAACTATTACGTGTGCAAGGCACGGTCCCTTTGAGCAGACTGCGGCAAATCATTTGAACGGTGCGGGTTGTCCATATTGTGCTAGAGAAACCGCTAGTGACAATAAGAGGTTGAGTAAGGAATCTTTCGTGGAAAGAGCAACGGTCTTGTATGGAGACCGTTATTCTTACGAGAAGTGTGAAATTACATCAGCCAAAGAGAAGGGTACGGTGGTTTGCCCACTGCACGGCGATTTCATGGTTTCTCCGACAGCACACCTACGGGGTGTTGGGTGTCCAAATTGCAGCAGGGAAAGACTGTCTCAGTTACACAGGATGAGCACTGAAGAATTCTTAGATAGGTGTAAAACAACACATGGTGAAAAATATAACTACGATTCGGTGGTCTACGTCAACAAAGAAACTAAAGTTGAAATAGAATGTCCAGAACACGGTATTTTCTGGCAAAGAGCGGGGTCACATATGGCGGGTGCCGGTTGTTCATCTTGTAACGAGAAACTGTGGGATAAAGACTATTGGATTAGATTCCCTAAGACCTATCTCTACGTATTTCAGGTGTTAACTCCAGATTTGAGGTTTAATTTCTGGAAGGTGGGAATATCTAAGCGTCCCAAGAACAGAGCTTCTAACCTATCTAAAGAGTTAGATGGTGCTTTAGTTGAGATTAGGAGATGTGTTTACGGGGATTCGGAAGTTTTATTCTCTTTTGAAAAAGAACTGCACAGAGACGATACACTAAAGAATCTGTACATAGGGAAACAATTTGGTGGGTTCACCGAATGCTACAGAATTCAAGATATCGGAACTATAAACTCAAGAATTGATAATTTACTTAAAACCTCAGAAGGAGTACATCAGATATGTTAGGAGCACAACCAAAAGTAGGCAAGCCTGTTTCCGCCGATTACCACTTTGGGGATATTAAGACACAACGGCGTTACTTGCTCGACTTTGCGAATGCTGTCAACTCTCAGCGAGGGATTGATGAACCTAAGATTGACGGTACAGCACTTGTCAATAAGATGCTAAAGAGAGTTAGTCGTTACTATGGAATGCAAAGTAAGTATAATGGCGATGGAAGTCTCAAAGAGGGATACTAAAGTATTCTAAGATTCGCAGGAGAGCTTCGGCTCTCCTTTTTTGTTTTAGGGGAATGGTAATATGACAGAAGAAAATCCCAAGAAACCAACAATAGGTTATCTTGACCTAGATGCACTACTGTTCTCAGCGGCTTCCGCAGGAGAACAAGTGTGGTACAAGGTAATGCTTGGGGGTACAGAGGTAGGACGCTTCGATAGTGCAAAGAAGCACAAGCAATGGCTAGAGGATAGTCAAGATTTCGGAGACGTACTCTTTGGTTTATCTGAAGACGAACTAGAGAATGTTACGAGAGAAGTTGAGTTTGAAATCAAGGATGTTGAAGAGAGCTACAAAGTCTTCGATAGTGAACTCAAGAAGTGGCTTAAGATGGCGGGGGTGTCTCAGTGGAAAGGCTATGTATCTCCTAAGTCTGGCGGTAAGACATTTAGATCGAAGGTTGCAACCCTCCATGGGTACAAAAGTAATCGCTCAGGAATGCGTAAACCCCATCACCTCGAAGCAGTCAGGAAGTACGCTTTAACATATCCGGAGATCACCAAGGCTGTTGCATCCGTAGAAGTAGATGATTACGTCGTACTGATGAGTGAACGCAAGGGTCAGTCCGCTGTCTGCATCGGGGTTGATAAAGACGCTAGACAGGTGAGCGGTACGTGGTATCTAATCACAGGTGAGATGGAAAAGCCGCAGTATTCACCGAAGAACATCGTAGGTGTGCTTGAACGTTCTGGTAAGAAGATCATTGGTCATGGTCATTTGTTTCTTGCTTGGCAACTCTTAGCTGGCGATAAACAGGTGGACAATATCGAGGGTGTCCAAGGGTGCGGTGCTGTGACAGCTTACGACTTACTCAAGGAGTATTCAGGAGAACCCATAAAAGCTCTTGAGAGCGTCATGCACAGCGTTTGTGAGAAATACAAGGAAAGGTATGGGAATAATCATAAGTACACTCACACGCTCTCTGGGGAGGTTGTCGAGGTGACTTGGAGGGAAGTGATGTGGGAGAACTTGAGGTTGTTGTGGATGCTTAGGGACAAAAACGATAAAGCAGAGTTTCTCGGTCGATACATGGAAACATTTGAGGAACCAAAATGAATCCTTGGGAAGAAACAGACGCTTGGAAAACCCGTAGCGATTTCTTCACTTGGCTTCGTGGACAAATCAGAAAATCAATCTGGCAAAACTACCCACTGAAGAATGAGTTCAAGAAAGACAATACGTTCCCTGTGACTCAAGAGCAACGTGAGAAATATAATCTGTCTGGTAGAGTCAAGAAGGTCGGGCAGTGTGTGTTTTGCAAGAATTACTTTCCAGCATCTAAACTACAAGTTGATCACATTGAACAGGCAGGTTCTTTCACAACCTTTGAAGACTTAGGGTATTTCATTGAGAAGATAGCTTGTCCTAAGTCTAACATGCAATTAGGCTGTGAGCCCTGCCACAAAATTAAGAGCTATCAAGACCGCATGGGAATCTCTTTCGAAGAAGCTCAAGCAACAAAACAAGCTATTGCAATCCAGAAAGAAAAGCGAGACAATGATTTCCTAGAGTCTGCCCGGATGTCTCCAGCAAGCAATGCTAAAGAGCGACGTCAGCAGATTATTGATTATCTTTTGCAAAATGGAGAATAGCTATGAACTACACTTGTGTTCACGGAAACATCAACGGCGTTCCTGCGTGCCCACCAGAAAACCGGTGTGATATCTCAGAGAAAATTGTCAAAAGAGAGATTCAGAAGTTCTTTGAATGTCTTCTCGTGGAGTGCTCAGAGAACAGCGAACAAGATTCTGACGAATACCGTAGAGCATACCTTGCACATTATCTGAAAAACCTATAGACACAAAAAAGCCCCAAGGATACCTTCACAGGCTTCCAAGGGGCTAATGTTTCTCTGTATTGTCTCACGACAGATTATTATTGTAACCGTTGCGGCGAACAACGGCCCTAAGGTGTCTCTACTTCGTAATCAAAGTCACTCCATAATCTGCCAATTGATCTTGTAGAAAGGCTTCACAGGAGTTCCTACAGGTCTAACGAATACTTCCATAACCGTCCCATCAACATCAATGGTAGCTACAGAACTTGAAGCAGTTGTGTCAATAACGCCAAGAGAGTTCATGGTTACATTTCCATTGTCATCTCCAATCAAACTCACGATAGCTCCCGTGGGCAGTTCATTCGATCCAAAGATGGAATTCGAAGGGATGCCTTTAATTACGGGGAAGCCATCGCCTGCCTCAACAATACTCAATGTCGCTGTAGCTTGCACAGCAGTATTGCCAGCATCATCTATGGCATCAACTGTCACAGGATAATCATTGACAGCCAATGTTGGCAACTGTTGACTCCATGTACCACCAGTAACAGCCGGTGTGTATGTCACAGAATTCACCACAACACTCACCTGATCAACCCCAGAAGCTGTTCCTGAGATTGTTGGAGCAGTATTTGTGGTTGTGATGTCAGCAACACCAACAGTCGGTGCTACAGTGTCTATGATGATCCCTGACGTATCTCCTACGGACACCAGAGTAAGATCAGCAGCATTAGCCGCAGCATCTTCAATAGTACCTCCGTCGAGACTCAGGGATGTTACAGAGAGTCCTTCAGTATCATCACCAGATTGCACCGTGTATGTGAACACAAGAGCGTTTGAGCCAGTTCCAGATGAATAGTTGGCTTGCCTTGCTGATCCATTGACAGTGAAGTTTATCGCAGGGATTCCTGTGACATCTACAGATTCACTGAAGTTGCTTGTGAATGTTAAAGTGTCACCTGTCTTGTAATAACTTGCTGTTGGAACATCTACAGATGTTATTGTTGGGGCTGTTGTATCAACCTCTAGTGACTCTGTGATATTGACAGTGACTGTAAAGGTTCCCTCATAGCCTGTCTCTGTAATTCTATAGCGTAACGTTGCAGTATCTGTCGTATCAACTTCAGAAACAACCGTGACAGCATCTAATGTGTTAATATCAGAACGCCACAGTTGCCCATCAGAAATTGCTTGCCAATCCACCACAAGTTTATTACTATCAAAATCAGAGACAACGCCAAAGTCTATCTGTTGTGTACTTGCGAACTTTGCAGATTTTAAGAATGAATTGTCGTCTGCAACACCGTGATCTGTGAATACATAAGGATATAATCCGGGGGTACTTCCATTGTACGCCCCAGAGTATCCTAAGTTATATCCACCTGAGTCAACATAACCTAGATTGTAAGCCATCAGATCAGCCCCACTGTCTCGTCAGAAGGCAGTCCATCACCTGCTGTTGTACGCATTATCAACACCACCGGGTCGCCATCCAATGCTGCTGTGCTTGATAAATCAATGTTTGAGAGATTACCAGATGCGTCTGTAGTTGCTGTTGCTGTATAATACAATTGTGAACCATTGAGATTTGCACCGTCTGCTACAAGTAGTTCTACACCGGTCAGCCTGACCAGTGCAGATCCATCCTTCTGAAGCGGGTTATTGCTTGGCACTACCCCGTAGACATTCACCTGCACAGTGTAAGTCTCAGTGCTTGTGCCATCACCCAGCACCAGATCTACTTCGCCAGATGTTGCGACCTCATCTGTGACAGCGCCGGCAAAGCTGATAGTCCCCGCGGCTTGACTACTGACGTGGTCGAACACATCGACGCCGTTGAGTGTTGCAGTGGTGTAGATGCCTCGCCTACCGCCACCTGCAGCGTCCGCGTTGCATCAATACTCAATGGGCTGTCAGATGTTGCCATTATTTAACTCCTGCGCGTCAGCCCACGCCATCTGAGCCAAGTCGTCGGCGTTTGCTATCGCAGATTCAGGTACGGAAAGCGTGGGTCCACTAGATGTACTCATGTATCCTCCAAAAATATTCAAATAAAATCATCGGTATCTACCTCTGTTAATATAAAAAATATGCTCACCAATCTCAGCAGCAATTTCAAAGCTATCCCGCCAAAATGGTTCTACGTCAGTCGAATGATAATACAAGCTACCCTGTGTCGGATCATCAATATACTCGTAATTGTCATAAAACCCCCTAGAGAATTCCAAGATGTATTCCCAAGATTTTCTATCAGGATACTTTGACAAATCAGGCTTATTGGATAACCCATCGTGTGTCCAAGAGAATTGCTTAGGCTCCCATACAACCTCACAAATTGTGTCAGGAAATCTATCGTCAATCACACGATTGATTGTGACAAATGCTACAGCAAGCCATCCTTCAGTTCCTTGGTCACGGGATTCATGAAACAAATTTAAAGCTAGACATCGGATTTCCTTGTCACGTTTAAAGCTCTCTGAGGCGTTTCTAGCGTACTCTTCATCAGTATGCCAAGGCATGTACGTCTGAGTTGCGTAAGAGGTGCTAGAGACGCTCAGAGAAAGCGAGAGAAGCATTGTTAGGAATAGCCAGCGAATCATCGTAAGAATTTTCATGTGGGTTGCCTTTTGTTGATTATGGAGATTACATGGTATCTTACGATGTCGCTGGGGTCAATTGTGATTGTTAGATGTCATCCGACCAGTCCAGGAACTCTTCGGCTCCAAAGTGTTGGGCGTAGATCATTTATGCCCCCATGCCGCCAAGCCGGTGCAATACCGGCCTGATTACGTACTCTCTGAGTTGTCCGGGGTGGATTGTCATTTATATCTCTGAAATCTCTGCCTGCCAGTGGAGCTGTACCGTAATGGCAGAGCTAAAGTTAGTGGCATCATCAGTTGTTACGTATGGAGTCAGACTTGTCTCTGTCACAGGATCAGCGTAAGCAATACCGATTCTATTGCCGATATAACCTCTGTTGTTACGAGAAACAGCGACAGTCGGAATTCTTGGGTATGCCCATTTGAAAGCGACAGGAATACTGGATGCACTTGGAGATGAAGTTGATGTGGTTACGATTTCATAGCCAGATTGATTCTGTAGTTTATGAGGAAAGTTCAAATAGTGATCACCCTGATGGCTCACTAGCAACTTTCCATCAGCGAGCCCGTTATCTTTGATGTTATCGACAATAGTTCTGTAGGACCTCGCAGTTCCAGCGTCCAAGTTTGTCAGAAGAATCTGGCCGATGTCGTTGAGCACCATTGACAGCCCGTCAATCGTGGGGTTGACCCTAACTTCTGTGCCTGCGTTTCTGAACAGCATAAAGGAGGTGCTGCCGGAAAAGTTGCTACCCAGCAGCGTATTGTCGATTGCCTCAAGGTAAACGTCCTCAACCGTATTAGCGGTTAGTACATTAGAGTTTCCGCCAACGTCAATGACTCCTCGTGAAGTGGCAGATGGGTCCACGGTAGTGTGAAACTTACAACCTCTCGCATAGTGGGTGCCGCCCTTGATCTCGCTCCCTAGAATGCACACGCCGACAGCAAGCGACCCGATGCGGCAATCGACAAAGCCGTTATCCTTTCCTTGCCATGTAGCCCCACCATAAATTTCACAGTTTTCATAACTACTGTCTTCGGTATTCCCGTGAAAATCTGCGCAATGTGTGCCTGAGTTAATGTCGTTGCTCAGCGTAGCCCCGATGATGCGGATATCTCGGCAAGGGACGTTAGCAGCCTGTGCGTCGCCGCCAGTGGTGACCGCGTGTCTGCGCGAAAAGATGTTGCCCCCAAAGATTTTGACGTGCTGGGAGTTCGCAATGGATATCCCGTAATCGTCGCCACCGTCCCCGGCGTTGTGAATAATAGGGTCTTGCGCATAAACACTAAAGCATTTATCAAACACAACAGCGGCATTGTTTTGGTGGTAGATGTTCGGGTTAGACAGGAACACATTCCGGCAATACTGAAATTCCAGCAGGTTCAGGGAAGCAGACCCCTGGATCTGAAAGCCGCCGCCAACGGATGCTGACCTAGAGTTGAGCTTATAAACATCAACGCTAGACGAGCCGTAACTATCATACAGTTCCGCTGCAAGGGTAACGGTGTTGCCAGACACAGAGACCGCTCGGCAAAACTCACCAGCGCAATAGGCAGGGCGGAAGCCGGACCAGCTTGATGGTGTCGGATTATGAATTATGAAAACATCATCGATAGAAAGCCCTGGGTCGCTAGCGAATGTCACAGACCTCGCTCCTAGCTCCGGCGATACAGAGAGCGACGGCAACGCCGTGATGCTGCCCGAAATTTTTGTCCAGTAGTCGCCAGTAAATCCTGCATCAGTGCAGTCAATGACAACTCCGCTTGATCCTGTTATTGAAATATCTTGGGCGTGGTCTGAAGAGCTAAGGAATGTGTAAGTTCCGGCCTTGCTGTAGTGAACATGAGAAGGATTAAGGTTCAGAAGGTTTTGCCATGCCGTAGCGTTGTCAGCGTTTGATGGGTCAATACCAGCCCAGCTCGGACTCCAAGGCCCGTCAATTATTCTCTCATCATAGCCGCCAGAGTCTGCAATAATATAAATAACCTCTTCTGGGTCACTTGCAGGGGGCGTGCCGGCGCGGCGGACAAACAACCCAGATCGCCCGCCTTCCTCAAGACTAAACTGATACCCCGCAGGCACATCATAGGCTTTCATTTCGGTGCGGGAGGATACGCGGATTACTCGCTTATCCAGCGCCTCAGTCACCGTGTCAGAGGTGCCGGTGTGGGCTACTAGGTCGGAGCCTTGGCCCGCAGTATTGACAGCAAAGTTGTCAATAGCCTCTTGTACGTTAGTTGCAGAATATCCAGAAGCAGTATTATCATAAGGGACATCGGAAGCATTGTTGGCGATAGCTAAAGCACCAAGCTCATCTATTGTCAGAGTAGTCTTTACCCAAACAGCGGCACCAACTGTAGCATCCAGACAACGAAATACTTCGGATGTGCTCTGATTGATCCACAAGGAATTGACCGAATATCCTTTGGTTTCATCATTATTAACTGTGGGATCTGAGGTTGCATCAACGGTTGATTTAATAACGTTCGTTTGAAGTAAGCGCCAGAAATCACTATCAGGGGTTGTACTGAAGGGTGCTGGTACGGTTATCGGGGCGTAAATCCCGCCCTCAAAAGAATATGTCTGGAGAAGCTGGGTCTCTTCCCCAGTAGTTTCCCAAGGAAGTGGCGCTTTGTAAGCAGCAGCCTCGTGGAGCGCCCTAGCTACCGAGGGGATCTCCCCATTACCTTCGTAGGTCACAATAAAATCATCAATTCCACCTTGGAGGATAGTGAAGAACTGATTAGCATTAGAAATATTAAGCTCAATAGCCTCTGCGTTATTTGTAGCAGGATATACAGGTGTTGCCATTATTTTGATTCCTCATTGATTCGTTCGACGATCTCTTGAATCTCTTTCTTATCAATCGTACATTGCCCGAGTTTCTCATACAACTGCAAAACTTCTTTCTCAGAATCCTCTACAGTGTTAATCTCATTCGCTGGAATCCGATTCTCCTGAAGAAGATTCGCAGGTATAGGGCAGCGATATACAACGCGCTCGCTCACGAACAGACTGCACCCGCTCAGGAATATCAGTAGAAAGATACTCACGAACATTTTCATCTTCATCTTTAGCCTCTCTAATATCACGTTGAGCATCACTGGATGCTTGCTCGATATCCTCACGTTGTTCTTGGTTCTTTACAGCAGCATCATCAACAATCTCTCGGACAACTCTTTCGGTTTCTGCTTGAGACTCCAAGAGTTCTATCTGCGTTTCTAGTGATTGCACCTTCTTGCCGTGGTAATACAAGCCAGCCCCAAAGGAAATAGCAGCACCAATCAACAGTGCCGTGCCAATTACTTTGATATTCTTAAGAACTGTTGTTATGATTGTTGGTAGTGCCATTTTTCTACTCCTCCCGGTCGCCTTTGATTAGTTTATCCATAACATAAGAAAATATCCCAATAACACCCGTAACAATAGTAGCAACAGCAGCGTTCACATCTTTTAAAACACTTGGGTCTGTAACATTCAGAACAACAATAGTAATCAACCAAGCAACCCAAAGTATCGCAAGTTTACGAATGATCTTGTTTCGCTCGGCCCACTCAAGAAACTTCGTGGGCCACCATTTACGGATTGGATTTGTCTCTTGATCGTTCATATAATAGCGCCTCAACTTTGGATGCCAGAGCTTCTAATTTGTCATACATTCGTTCATCACGTCTGACACCATCTTCCCGTAAAGTGTTCACAAGATTGAACAAGTCATCTTTGGTAACGATAGTTGACTCAAGAGTTGTTGCACGGGATTCTACTCTATTCATCCTAGCAACCAACCTCTCGTCAATATCTTTGACTTCCTGTCTCACCTCTTGATGTAAACGGTCGTATGTACCCATTTTATTCCAAACAAGTTTACCAACTACGCCCATAAGTGCTATTACTATTGTTAGGATTACCATCACAACTTCATAGGCCCCCACAACAGCCCTCCTTAAAATTTGATGATAGGTAACAAAGCAACGTTTTGTGGACGTGTCTCAGAGCCACCTGTTGGATTTGTGGTGAAGCTGTGCGTGTGAGCGCCCGCTGTAGAAGTGTTGAAACTCTTTGTGGAAGGCCCGCCGCTTTCCAAAGAGGGTGTGCCACCATTACTGTTCAAAGGTACACTTACAGAGTGGCTGTGAGCACCAGCACTGTTGGTAGACCCCGAGTGATTGTGTGACCGGTACGAGTCATTTTCAGCCAAACCTACAGCACGACTTCCCGGATTAGCACCACGGATAAACTCATCACGCAAATCAGGGATATTAAATGTGGTAGAACCATCGCCTGTGCCAAAGGTCGTACCGATAGCTGCAAAAAGACGACTGTAGGTTGTACGAGATACTGCCGAACCATCACAAAAGAGATATCCAGCGGGTGCTGTGGTACGGGCTGTATATTCTACATTACCCGGAGGAACAGCATTATACTGAATACTCTGCAAAACCCTCAGGGGTGTCATCAGCGTATCAATTGAGACGCCTTGTTCTGCCTGCTCTCTTGTGGCAATTTCGGTGATGCCTTGATCCCGAGTAAGCCCATCTAGATATTGCACCCACTCGGCAAAGTTATTCATCAACCAGTTAAATTCTTCAGCCGGGATCTTCTGAAGGAAATCATAACCAGTTTCTCGAATCTCAAGAGGTGGTCGTAGTTTATTAATGTCTCCCGTTTCAGGAAGATTGACATCAAGTGATGCCAACTGGGGTAAGAAATCAGGTCTTGTCGCCATATTACTCTCCGGTTAAAATACGTCCAAATATGTCCATAGTGTTCTGAGGAAGCTGGTCTAGATATTGAAGTCGTGCTTTTGTATAATTGAATCTGATAGAGCCATAATCATCAATTGACATGGGCTCTGCCTTAGAAGCGTCTGTAGAACCACCAATCTGGAACAATAGGTTGTTATCCCAAGCAACCGGAACATCTAGGACGTCTCCCACAACAACTGTTCCATCAGTATGATTAGCGCCAAGAGAGGTAATCTCTACGATCCCACCGTTACCATCGTAAGTAGCACCATCCACATAACACCTGATAATGTTCTGAACAGGGTCTACAAGAAACCCGATGTTGATGGGTTGTGCCAGATTGGGATCAGAGTATACTTGCGAATACGGCTTACCAATCACCTGATAGTTTTCTTCAGAGCTAACACCAGTTACTGAGTTGACTTCCGATACATTGTTCAGGACAATCACTTGAGCGCTCACTTCATAGTCCGTTGTACCTTCACGATACTCAGACACAACGGCAATCCGTAGAACAGTCTCGGTGGTTGTAGTGGTTGATGCCTGAGTTTCCTCAGTAGATTTTGCAAAGTCTGCGCTGGCGTATAGCTCGTAGATTGCATCTGATGCTGCAACTTTAGTCAGATCAAATTCAAAGTAGAAGCTACGCTCAGGGATCTCTATGTCACCAACATTGTTAGTGTACGACAGAGGATCACCAGAGTTTACTTTTGCAAGCGTGTTGATAACGGATGTCTCAGGAGAGGCCACTTGAGTTGTTGCCTCTGGACTTCTCAATGCAACCCCGGTGCTGTAGATCTTATCAGGATTACCGGGATCAATTAGAGTGCCATCCCAAGCAGGTCCACGAAATTCTCTGTACAGAGTCAAAGGAACAATTGGGCGAGCATAGGACTCCTCTGAACTTACGAAAGAAATAACTTCCGAGAATCTTGAGTCAAGCTCATACTCAAACACATCGTCTACAACAGCTACTTCAGGAAGTCCAAGCACGTCTCTGCTTGTTAGAGAAGCCCTTGTGCACAACCTACCGCTCTCTGAGGAAGACCCATCAGTGTCCAAACTTTGCTCATCACCAAACCCGGAAGACCATTCATCTAAAGCTACAACAGAATTGATTGTGAAGTCGTAGGAATCCACCGGAGTGAATAGAGTTCCTTCGTCAATAACACGTTCTTCTTTGTAAGATGAAACTAGGAATCCAGCAGAGAGAACTTGCAGATCACCCTGCACATCGCTGATGATAAACGTGTGGTTGTCACTGGCACCAACAAAGGTCGGTTCTGTCGGTAGAGCAAAGATATCCGTCGCCCTTTCTTCAGAGCTTCCTTGCGTGGGGATATAGCTCGTTGGTCTGATCCAAGGTTCAAACTGAGCACAAGTAATTTGAAGAGTTCCAGCAGAGCCTTGATCAGCTATAGCAGAGATTTCCAGATCAACACTCTCAGAAGCATTGTAGGTGTCAGTGACATACACACGCAGGCACCCTTGCCCTTCGATTGTGACAATAGAGTATCCGAAGATGTTAAAGTCAGAACTTACTTCTACAACTTGAGTGCCGTCCCATTGGAAGACAAACTCGTTAGCACGACTCCTGAGAGTGTATGTGAGCACCTCTGGGCGCAAGAACAAGGAGAAGCTATGGAAACCATCACGTTCTGTAGAAACGCTCTTAGAGACGCTCACAGAGTCTCCTACGTTGATGTCGTAAGTTACGCTGGAGATTGTGTTGACATACTCAAGAGTGTTGTCAGTAGATTGTGCTGCGATGGTTCCAGTAACAGTCCAATCACCAGTAACATCATCCGGGTAGTTGCCGTGTGGCAGAAGGTTCTTACTGTATGTCTCGTAGAGCACCCCTGAGACAGCGCCAGTTTCATCATAGTTGTTTCGAACAGTATCTGCGCTGACAATCGTAGCTTGCTCTGTAAACTGATTGTATTCTACGGCAGATGTTGAGCGAGATGAGAACAGGGACGGGTCAGAGATTTCTTCATAACCAACATACAGAACATCATCTGTTTCTTCTGTCAGGTAGATATCACGCTGAACAAGTGTATCATTCTCTACCAACACCTTTGTCACCTCATAAGCAAGTTCCTCTGGAACAATACTCTGGAATGTGAAGGTTTCTGAGATGGTCTCCCCTGTCTCGTTATTACGATCAAGAAATTCGAGAGAATCCCCGGTGACATATCCATTAATCAGCCAACGAAGGCCAATCATGGTGTCTTCAAGATCAACCTCACCATCTGTCCGATAGATATTATTGGCGGGGTCTTCAAAGGTATTTCCGTTGGGGATAATAACACCCGAAGGAGTTGCCAGATCAGCATAAGGGAATTGGATAGCAATCGCACCCTCTGCGGGCAATGCTCTAACACGATCAAACCCACCAGCAGCCTCGTTGTTCAAAAACCCAAACGATAGTCCAGACTCAAACAGGATAGATGCGTTGGTGTTGATTGGCAAATACTTATCCAGAAACTCTGTAGCAACTTCCTTGTCAATACAGGAGAGTTGCAGATAGATGTAAAGGTCATGATAACGTCCACGGTAGATATACCCACCAACACCACCTGTAACAACATTCAGAAGGTTTGCAATATCATCACGGGCAATCGTAGAGTTGGCACCAATAGCAGAGAAGATCAAAGCTGTGCGATACTCACTGTCGGTCTGACCTTGGCGAGGAAAGTTGAGAAACTCCCCAATGCTGTCCAGAGCAAACCCTTCAGCCTCTGTCAAAAGAAAACTGGTGAAGATTCGCTCAGCAGCTTCTTCGTAACTTCCGTACTCCTCTGCTACAATCTCAAGAATCTTCTGGATGTTCTCAGAATCATTGAATTGCCACAGCATCAAGTCTTTGGTGTCTTGGACGATATTATCATTAGCCTTTACATAATCTACACTCATGTTGTCCTCACAAATTCATATGCATTCACCGTAAGGAATTCATCAAAGTTTGCCTCAAGATTGCTGACGGAATATGTAGCACTACCTGCTGTTGGCCTCTTAACCTCTACGGTGACGCTCAGGAGTCTTCCCGGTGCAACACCACCGAGTACAGCGCTCTCAAGTTGAGCATTGGTAACACTCTGTCCGATAGGTTGGTTCTCAAGAATCTGATTCACATTACCACGGACAGCCTGAAGTTCTCTGGCGTTCAACGGGCTTGTATTGTTGCTCACATAAGTGATGCGAAGATCATATTGAGATTCAGCAGCACGTGTATACCTAACCTCTTCTGTCTCGCCATCAGCGGTGGCAATATTGATAACAGTCGTACCTGATGTATTCCTGCCGAT
>Ga0209309_10001004_pt1 | contig 29933 bp, 22 predicted proteins | sample COGITO_mtgs_1204_2_FD_184807 | JGI IMG/M metagenome (GOLD analysis project Ga0209309, IMG submission 184807) | Pelagic marine microbial communities from North Sea - COGITO_mtgs_120412 (SPAdes) (version 2) | ecosystem: Environmental > Aquatic > Marine > Epipelagic ... | reverse complement strand
AGGTTACTAGGTAGGTTACATGAACAAAAAGCTCCCCAACTTTATAATCAGAAACCTTATTAATGAAATTAATTTCACCAACAAGATCATCAAGTGAGGATAGCTGTGTTTTTATCTGTTTTACCTGATCAGGTATCGACGACACATATTTATTACTTGCGTAAATGGAATCAACAGCATCGCTTGTTTTTTCATCAGCGTACAATTCAAAAAATTTATCAACTTCTTCTTGGTAATTGTTAGCACTGACACCCGATGAGAGTAGAAGTAAAGCAGCAAATATTATTTTCATTTTTAACATTCCTTATTGTTTCTAATATAAAAACACACTATTTAAAGTAAATAAAGTTATAAAATACGGCAAATTACATTTTGCTCTTAACTCTGTTCGTTGCAACGCTGTTGGCAGGGTCGTCCGGCCAAAAATGCTTAGGGTAACGCCCTTTCATTTCCTTTTGCACATCGCGGTAACTGCTAGCCCAAAAGTGCGCTAAATCTTGAGTAAGTTGCAGTGAGCGTTTACCCGGCGATAGCAACTCCATAAGTAGTGGCAGTTTACCGTTGGCGAGCATAGGCGTACTGGTCAAGCCGTAAACTTCTTGCATGCGCACGCTTAGCTTTGCGGGGCCACCAAGTTGGTATTCTATTTTTATATTTGAGCCACTTGGCACCGTTAAGCGCAGTGGTAACAGTGTTTTTAAAGCGGTTTGTTGTTGCCAATCAAAGCAGTTTTGTAATGCTTCAAAGTAGTTAAACTTTTTAAGCTGCGTGAGCGTTTTAATATCTTCTAAAAATACGCCTAGCCACTGCGCTGCATTTTGAATAAGTTGTTGCTCGTTTATTTGCGGGAATTTATCGGGCATTAAATTACTTGCTAAGCTCATACGTATCAGCAATTGCTGCGCATCAGGTTGCTCGTTAAATAATGCAAAACCATGTTTAGCAAATAAGTTAAGCCACGCTTTAGCACGCTCGCCCTTATCTAGTTTTTGTTTACTAGGCTGGCTAGTGAGCGTTATAGCACCAAGCTTTACTTCATCTTGATGAATAAAACGTGCTGATTTTTCATCAAATTCACAACGAGTAAGGTCACTAAATAAATGCGGTAAAAATTCTTGTAGCTCAAATGGGTTAAGCGCGGTGGCCGCAAATATACGCCCGCCTTTGTGCCCGCCCATTGTTGCTATGGCTAAGTAGTCGTCATTGTGCCAGTAATCGGTATTTAACTCAGCACCTGCACCATTGGCAAGTAGGTAACCATTACCGCGCTTTTTAGCAATACGATCTGGGTAAGCGAGTGCCACAAGCAAACTTATATAATGCGTATTTAATTCGCTGGTTTCGTCTTTTACTTTTAAGCGGCTTTGCCAATACTTTAACTGTTGTTTAAATACCGGATGCGGACGTTGCTGTTGGCTATGCAGCGCTAAACTCAACTCGTTTGCACTATTTACTCGGCTCTCAAGTAATGCCACTAAATAAATAGCGAGCCTAAAAACACCAGGGAGTTGTTCATCAAGTATTTGTGCTTTTAATAGCATATGCGCCAAACGAATATCAGCGCCAAAACCTAACATTTTACTGCCAAGTGGTGTGAGCTTACCTTTGCTATCAATAGCTTCAAGCATATTAAGCAAATTACTTGCTTGCTCGCATTGTTGCTCAGTGGGCTTATCAAGTAGGGTTAACTCATCAATACTGGCTCCCCACTGCTTTGCCTCAAGCATAAGTTGGCTTATGTCTGATGTGAGTATTTCGGGATTGTCGTGGCTATTACGTCGCTCAAAGGTTTGCTTTGAGCCAAGCCTATATACAATACCCGGCTCTATTCGCCCCGCACGCCCAGCACGCTGCACAGCAGACGAGCGCGATATACTTTGTGTTGTGAGCTCAGTAACCCCTGTTTTTAAATTAAAGGTAGCTGCACGGCGCTTGCCGCTGTCAATTACAATGCGTATGCCTTCAATAGTTAAACTGGTTTCTGCTACATTGGTGGTAAGCACTACTTTGCGCATACCGTTTGGTGCAGGGGCAATAGCAGCTTGCTGATTAGCTTTATCTTGCTCGCCAAATAGCGTGGCAACTAGGCAGTTACTAGGTAAGTCGGTGAGTGCTTGTTGCACGCGTATTATCTCAAATTGCCCAGGTAAAAATACCAATGCGCTACCTGTTTGCTCATTAAGTGCTTGTTTTATTATGGTAGGAATTGCATCAAGCCAGCGGCTTTCATCTTTTATGGGTATATATACTTCGTCTATTGGGTAGCTGCGACCATTTGATTGAATTACAGGGCAATCAAAAAATGCTGTGTAACGCTCAGTATCTAGCGTTGCCGACATAAGCATGATGGTTAAATCTTCGCGCAGCGCACTTTGGGTCTCTAAAGCAAAGGCAAGTGAGGTATCGGCTGCAATTGAACGTTCATGGAATTCATCAAATATCAGTAAATCTATATCGCTTAATTCGGGGTCGTTTTGCAGCATGCGTGTGAGCATGCCTTCGGTAACTATTTCAAGACGCGTATTAGCGCTTACTTTACTCTCGCCCCGAATCCGCAAACCTACACTTTGCCCAACACTCTCGTTTTGGCACTTTGCTAAATAACTGGCAATATTACGCGCAGCTAAACGGCGAGGCTCTAGCATTACAATGCGTTTAAAATGCCCATCGCGCATAAGTTGTAACGGCAACCATGTTGATTTACCCGCACCAGGCGGCGCTTGTAATAACGTAATAGGATTACTTTGTAATGTAGTAACGAGTTGTTGATATATGTCTTGAACCGGCAGCACAGCTATTTACCCTAAATTACTTTGCAGGCATTGTAGCAAAAACCAAAAATAAACGCGCCGCTAAAGCTATGTGGTTATAAAGGGCATCATAATCAGAAATAATTACAGACCGCTCTGTATATTTTTTAAGGATGTGCTCACAGCATTAATCATTACTTGCTCAATAAAAACATAACAATATGATTATAAATGAAAAATAAAAATTTAACTTATTGGTACACGCTTTGCTCCTTTTATACTGAACGTTAATTAAATCTAAGTAAGGAGAAACTTATGAACAGCGATCGTATGAAAGGTAATTGGAACGAACTTAAAGGTAAGGCTCAACAAAAATGGGGCGATCTTACTAACGACGATTTAGACAAAATTGAAGGTAGCCGTACAGAGCTAGTTGGTAAAATCCAACAGCAGTATGGTAAATCTAAAGAAGAAGCAGAGCGTGAAGTTGATGAGTTTGAAAAAACTCACTAATCGCTAACTTCTAAAAAAACCGCCGAACGGCGGTTTTTTTGTTTAAGCTGTAGTTATTTAGCTACGCTTTTAACTGATCACCTATTGGTAACTGCCTAATGCGCTTTCCACACGCTGCAAAAATAGCGTTACACAATGCTGGCGCATAAACTGGTGTAGATGGCTCGCCTACCCCTGCTGGTGGTGCATCACTTTGTACAATTTCAACTTCAATCTCAAGAGGTGAGTCGCTCATACGCGGTACGCGATAATCATGAAAGTTACTTTGCTGTACGCGGCCTTTATCAAAGGTAATACCATCGCTAATTGCAGTTGTAATACCGTAAATAGAGCCACCTTGGGTTTGGTTTTTAACGGTGTCGGTGTTTACAACCGTACCCGCGTCAATGGCGACCCACGATTTAATTACTTTTAAATCACCAGCATCCGATACTTCTACTTCAACTACCGTCGCTACGTAAGTTAAAAAGCTTCTATGAGCTGCTATACCTAAACCTCGCCCTTTAGGAAGTTCTCGACCCCATTTACTCATGTCAGCTACTTTTTCAATAACATGGCGCAGTCTGCCAATATCTAAAGGATAAACCGCTTTATCACCACCGTAATTATCGTATGTGGCATTTTGCTCAGTTACATCAACAATACGACTCGGACCTATAGTGTCTAGTAAATAGTCTTTTTGGTCGCGACCGGCTTTATGCGCTGCTTCGCCAATAAATGACTGAATAGCAAAGGCATGAAAAATGTTCGATACAGAACGCATCCAACCAATTCGTACTTTGGCTTGCGCATCACCGTTTTCTAACTTCATATTAGGTGTGTTAATTGGGTTATCGGTAAATCCTAAGCGCAGTTCAAAGCTCCCTGGCGTAGTCGCCCCTTCCGAAAAGGTAGAGGTAATTGGTGAAAATGCGGTGCGGTGCAAATACGACTCTATAGCGCCATTTTTATCTAGCGATGCTTCAATGTGCTGAGCTGAAACTGCATGGTAAAAGCCATGTTGTATGTCGTCTTCACGCGTCCACTGCACACGAATGGGTTTGCCTACTTTCATTGAAAGATAAGCTGCTTCTGCTGAAAAGTCAGGTTTTGACTTACGCCCAAAACCGCCCCCTAACATAGTAACGTGAACATTAATTTTGCTCTCATCCATGCCAAGCATTGCCGCCACAGTTTTCATATCGGCTTGTGGGTTTTGCGTAGCAGCCCATATATCAACACTGTCTTTGTTGTACATAGCAGTAGCACACGGCGGCTCCATTGGGGCTTGAGCAAGGTGTGGCGCGTAATAATCAGCTACCAGTTTATTGCTCGATTTAGCCAGCACGCCCATGGCATCGCCTTTATCACGTATATTTGCCTGTGGAGTTTGTACTGTTTGTAATAATGACTTTTTAAATTCTTCTGAATTGTAATCGCCATTTTTGCCATCATCCCACACTACTTTTAATGCTTTACGCCCTTGCCAAGCAGCCCATGTGTTTTTAGCTATAATCGCAATACCGCCTTTTGGCTGAAACTGCGGTGCGCCTTTTGGTGCAGGTATTTCAATAACATCTATAACGCCATTTATCGCTTTTGTAGCACTGGCATCAAATGACTTAATAACACCGCCTACTACCGGCGGGCGTTCAATTATAGCCACCAGCGCTTGTGGTTCGCGTACATCGGCTGCAAATATAGCTTTGCCTGTTACTAAGTCGGCTAAATCTATGTGCGCCATGCCGGTATTAATATAGCGCCATTCTTTGCGTGTTTTAAGTGTTAGTTTGTCAGCTTCTGGTGGCGTTATTGTAAGCGCTAAGTCGATTAAATCTTTATAAGTAAGCGATTTACCTGAGCTGTGTGTAACAACGTGTTGATTAGCAGTACAGGTTTGTGGCTCAACTTTCCAATACTTAGCAGCAGCATGCTGCATCATGTAACGCACACTTGCGCCCATTTCACGCAGGCGCTGCATGTTGTAGCGGATACTGCGCGAGCCATCGGTATTTTGATCGCCGTATTTAGGGTCGCCCTTCCCCTGAATAACAATAACCTTATCCCACGCGGCTTCCATTTCATCGGCAACTATTTGTGCAATCGCGGTGCGAATTTGTTGACCCATTTCAGAGCGATGACACGTTATTTCAACCATGCCGTCAGGGCGAAGTGCAATAAATAAGTTTGCGCGTTTTGCAAGCTCAGATGGCTGTTCTAACACACCCGCAAATGCTCTTGGCGCACTGCCTACAAAATAAGTACCGAGTACTAACGCACCTATTGCACTGGTTTTTAAAAATTGACGGCGGTTTAAATCAAAGTATTTGTTATCTTGGCTCATACTTCTTCCCCTTGCTCATTTGGGTCAAAATACTGCACGCCCGCAATAGTTTTAGCGGCTGATTTAATTGCTTTATGAATGCGCGGATATGTACCACAACGGCAAATGTTTCCCGACATGTTACTTACTATTTCATCATCGGTAGGGTTTGGATTGGCAGCTAATAAACTCGCCGCTTGCATCATTTGGCCACATTGGCAAAAACCACACTGCGGTACTTTATGCTCAACCCATGCTTGTTGTACTGGATGGTCGCCCTGCTCGCTTAGCCCTTCAATTGTAGTAATTGAAAGACCCGCTACTGCCGCTACAGGTAATACACACGAGCGCTGAGCTACCCCATCAATATGCACAGTACACGCGCCGCACTGAGCCATACCACAGCCAAATTTAGGGCCGGTTAAATTCAATTCGTCTCGGAGATACCATAATACTGGCGTTGACGGATCGCCAGAAAACTCATGTTTATTACCATTAATGGTAAGCGTGATCATACTAAACTCCTTGGCAAAGCGCTTTACAGGAGGGTTCCTTGTCGCGCGAGAACTATTTTTAATTACTTACTATTTTATACTTACTACTTTTAGCCTACCACTTAGATCTGTTTTATAAAAATACTAATTATTAGAACGTTTAAAGCAAATTGAAATTATTAACGCCTGATTATTAGTATTATGACTAGGCTCTGCTGAACTTTGTGGATTAAAATTTGTTCTAACTAGAGGCAATTTAATCACGGTGGGAGGTTTGTAAGCTCCCCCTATGCAGAACCCTTGGGGCAGCGCATGTTAAACCTCGAAAGATAAACAGGCCCTAAATAAAAGTTTAAAAAGACTATTAATAAGAAAAAACCGCCATTTGGCGGTTTTAGATAGTGTAAATAAGCTTCTAACTATTAATTAAAACGGCGTCTACCAAATAAAACCACTGATAGCAGCGCAAGTAAGTAATAAATACTGCCACTAGAGCTAGAGCCTGAATCAGATGAAGGAGTCGCTACCGCAGCAGCTTGCTTACCTTCAACGTTTATAGTCACGGTTTGAACTGCTGAACTATCAAATTTATCTTTAGCTACATAACTAAACGTTACTACATGATCGGATTCGCTCGTAGGAGTTAGTTTAAACAATCCAGTATCAGGCTCAAATGTTAAAGTTCCTGAGTTTGGCTCAGTTACCACTTCAAATTCAAGTGTATCGTTGTCGCTATCTAATGCTGAAAAGCGACCATTCACTTCACTCTTGTAAGAGGTATTATATGTTACATTTTGAGCTTGTGGGGCTGTATTTGTTAGTTCAATAACAACATTATGAAGCTCAGATTCAACTAAAGAATCTTTCACTGTAAAGCTAACTGATATTGGCTCAACCGAGTCACCACTTGGTGAAAAGGTCACGCTACCTAAAGCAGAGTCCATTAACTGAATTTGCCCATGAGCAGGCGAATTTTTAATTTCAAATACTAATGGCTCAGCGTCTTCATCCACACCTTCTAGATTAAAGTTAAGCGGTGTATTCCAATGAGTTTGCAGTGTCATATTATTTGCTGTAGGTGCTGTATTTGTGAGCTCTAACGTTAAGCTTGATAACGCTGAACGTGAACGATCTTTTACTGTGTAGTAACTAAGCTCGTCAATGCCTACAGCGCCCGATGGTATATAAGTTAATAGACCCGCCTGTCTGTCGGTAAATTCGACCCTACCCAGAGTTGGCCTCTTATTTAAAACTACATAATCAATATCACCTGATACAGGTAAGTCTATTTGTATGCTTGATAAAACATGTTCGGAGTAACTTACTGCTTCAGGCTTAGCTAAAGGCTCAGTAACTTGATTAGAAAACACCTCCAATGACAGACCCGCCAACAAGGTATAATCAACATTATTATACGTAGACGTTGCTAACCAACTGTCATTATTATTACGCTCAACAGTGTATGAAACCACATTGTTATCTAGGTTATATTCACCAAACTGATCTGAACACGAATACTGCACAAACCCAGCTCTTACAGACACAATGTTATTTAAAGAGTTTTGGCACACTTTACTAATTAATGTTGTCTGCCCATTTAAAGCCACTTTATAAAGTGAGCCATTATAGGTAGATGCAACTAAAGTTTCTTCTCCATTAATTACAGTATTAACCAAACCGTTAAAGCTTTGTTCTAAAGCAACTTTAGAGATCGTGTTTTCAGAGTAGTCATAACTGATGAGGTAATCACTAACAAGACTAACCACATCTATATTTTCGTTATTAAGGAAGCTTCCCGTTACTATTGAACTCATGCCACCCCAATAAAACCCTAAGCGAGGCGATGTTTTTAATAACTCTCCAGTTTGCCCATTTAATACTTTAAAAAAGGTACCTTCGCTCCCTGTATGCTCAGCACCATTACCTACTATTATTTCCAGCTTGCCATCATTATTAATATCAAACGTTGTTAAGGTACTAATGTAGTCCCCGTCGCCAAGATATGTTTGAAATAGCTCTTCACCCGTTTCAGGTGAAAACACCTGCACATTCGCATCGTATATAGCAGAGCTGCCAGCAATAATATAATTCTTACCATCATCAAACAGCTGAGCAGTAGCAACTAAATTGTTATTATCCCAATCGTTATTAACGTTTATGTTTGTAAGGATTTTTTCATTAGTTTGTGTATCTACAATATGCAAAGCGTTACTGTCACGCTCGGAATAAAGTATATCTAAGCTTCCGTTATTATTAATATCAGCAAGTGCTAACGCTTTATTTGAGTAATACTTAATGCCTTTAGCCCACTGCTGCGATTTATCATCGGTGTTGTGAATATAAAAACCATCTTCACCTGACGAAGAATAACCTGAGCCCCAAGCAATATTTTGCTTACCATCACCGTTAAGGTCATCTACAACAATGCCCGACACACCATGCTCTGGATTATTAATACTCCAAAACTCAACGCCTGTTGTGAGTGAAAGCGCGTATAAACTTCCCCACTGACCATCGCCGTAAACTAAATCGTCGGTACCATCGTTATCAATGTCTGCAACTATTACCTTATCAATATCTAAGTCGCTTTGAGCTGTCCATAAAATGCTTTCAGTGCTTGGGCTTAGCATTTCTATGCTGTACCAACTTTGCCCATTAATCACTTCATCTAAGCCATCGTTATTAATATCAACAGCAATTAAATGCTCGCCATTAAGACTCACACTAAGTTGTTTATGCAGTAAAAGCTCTGAATTTTCGAATCTATAAACCGCACCATCACTAAATAAAACTTCTTTTGCATTAGCCTCAGTAAACGAGCCTGTCACAAAATTTTGTGGTACGTTTTCAAGTACCGCAATTTCAGACAAATCGAGCGAGTTAAGTACAAAAAGCTTACTACTTTGATAAACAAAAAGCTCATCTTGCCCATCGTTGTTTATATCAAACTTATCTGCTGCTCTTGGGTAATAAAACTCTTTACTTAGCTCTATCTCTTGAGTGACTAAATTAACTTTATGTACTGCGTTATTTTCTAAAACATATAAGTAGTATGTATCTGCCACTATATCTTTAATTAGCGTGGTATCTTCAATATAGTCATCAAAGTCGTAGCGAGCAGTTACTTCATACGCACCTTTTACATATTCTATAATATTAAAATTGCTCTCTTGGGCGGATATAATATGCTTACTACCCACACCCGACAGAGGTGCAACGTACAAGCCTTTGCGGCCTGTTGAGTTACCTAGCGAAAATTCACGAAATACACTACTAAGCTCTATGCTTTCCTCGTCTGAGGCAGTTTGAGTAAGGCTATTATTTTTTATAATTGGCGCGAATTGAGGTTTTTTAGATAAACTTTCAAAATGAGCTTTATCAAAATTTATTTTTTGATCGTTAATTAAAACAGCATCACCGTAAGTATTTTCTTGAGTGTTTTTTATAGGTTGTGCATGAGTATTGGCATTCACTGAATACGCGCTCATCATGAGCAACGTAAGGCAAGATAGTTTAATCAATTCCATAATCCTTTGTATTTCTTTATTTAATCACGTCACTACAACTGCAACGTTCCATTAACACGGCATTATATAGAGTACCAACCGGAAATAAAGAGGCGATTAACAAAGTTTTACAAAGAGATAGAAGAAATAAAGTAATAACATTTAACTTGCAGCTAAAACTACTTTTATAAAAATTTTAGCCGCATACTTACTAATAAAAAGCGATTATTGAGTGCTTATAACATCTTCAGACAACAACCTCTCATCGTCTTTATAAACTTCAAGCCAACCTGGCGGTGATGTATCGCAGCCAATAATAGTTACTTGTAGCACATAACTATAGCGACCATTTTTAAAGGTATAATGATGATTCCCACCGCTACCTTCAAATGTAATATCGCCATTTAGTAAAACCATATCAGGCTTGTCGCTTGGTTTTTTATTAATACCCCACACTGCATACCGATAATTATGATCGCCTAAATCATCAACTCGAATATGGTAGCTAGACGTTTTCCAATCGAGTACTGGCTTTTCAAAAGTATTAATACTTGCGTGCAAGGATTGCTTACCTTGTTCGATTAAGCTTTTAGCAAGTGCCTGCTCTTTAGTATTTTGTGTATTTATTGCAATAATTTTACCGTCTGTATCAATCCACATAACGCCGTTATTTAGCATAATGCCACGACAACCGACACTATCCCAATCGGTATCAATATTAGAGCTGCCAATAACGACAACAAGTTCATCGTCAAACACTTCATCAAAGCGGTTAATAAACTCAGCTTCATTTTTAATGTCAGGTATGGGGTACTGTCGTTTTAGTGGGTAATAAACAAGCGAAGCAATAGCTGCTTTATCGTTACCTTCAAAGGCAGCAATAACAGGCAAAACGCTCTCGTGATACTTTTGATCAAGCGCAAATGTGTTTGATGTAAAAAGTAAGGATAAGCACAGTAGAATGTGGCTTAGATATTTCATTTATAGTCCTTCAATTTGGGCTTTTATTATATTTCTAATACTTTGACCTAAAATCTTAGAACATACTTTTCTGCGTCGTAAGACAAGCTCGACAACTCATTTTCTAACTCGTTAACCCTTCTAGTTAATAGTATAATTTTTTCACTTTGCTCACTTTGTGCAGTAACTGTTTCGATAGGCTGAGCGTATGCCAATGATGTACTTGTAACCCATATAATAAAGCAAAGAATAAATTTCATTTTATTCCTTTAAGTTGTTTAAACTTCATTTAGTTATTAACCAAATTACGCTAATTGTGGTTGAGATAAAAAACCAGTATTTAGAGCTTCTCTTTGTTTATTAAAGCTCTTTCTTTGACTGCGGCTTGCCGAATAAAGAACATTATTACGCAGCTTGCAATATTTCCACCTATTAATAAGCTGAGTATTGCTAAAATAGTTATTTGATTAACTTTTCTCTTGGATACAGCCCATAAATGCCACAAAGCGTAACTACAAAGGCCAAGTACTGCAAAAGCTAGCGCTAAGGGATGTACACTTCCCTTTTTGAGAACAATAAAAACCATCCCACCAGCAGCAACTAGTGAAAAAACACATAGCCCGACCAGATAAAGCTTTACGAAAAAACCCAGAGTCGAAAAGCTAAATTCATGTTTAATTTTGTTTGATTGATTAATTTCTGCAGTCATAATATCCCTTATTGATAAAGTATAAAAAGCTTATCAAATACCATTTGAGGGAGGCCTCAAAATGATTTCCATTTCTTCACTCTATATTTTCATTTAATAAACTTATTGTAAACAAGTAATCACCTAAATTAAAAAAAGATATTAGATAGTGCTTTGTAATAAAAAACGAGCCTAATTAGGCTCGTTTTTGTTTTACTGATAGCTGACAGCTAAAAACTGACCGCTTCAACCTTTGACTACTTCGCTATGATTCCGGCTCATACCCCAAGTTAGGTGATAGCCATCTTTCTGCCTCTGCGAGCGTCATATTGGTTCGTTTAGCGTAGTCTTCTACTTGATCGTGTTGTACCGCTGCTACTGCGTAGTACTTAGCTTCTGGGTGTGAAAAGTACCAACCTGAAACAGCAGCACCTGGCCACATGGCGTACGAGCTAGTTAGCTGCATGCCAATGCGTTTTTCGGTGTCGAGTAACTGCCAAATTTTCTTTTTCTCGGTGTGCTCAGGGCACGCAGGGTAACCTGGCGCTGGGCGAATACCTTGGTAGTTTTCGCGTATTAGCTCATCGTTTGCTAGGTTTTCGTCTGGTGCAAAACCCCAATACTCTTTACGTACTTTTTCGTGTAAATATTCTGCAAACGCTTCGGCGAGCCTGTCGGCAACCGCTTTAATCATTATTTTGTTGTAGTCGTCTTGCTGTGCGTCAAACGCATTTGCTAAGTCGTCTTCTTCAAGACCGCCCGTTACTGCAAACGCGCCAAAATAGTCTGGAGTGCCTTTTGGTGCTATGTAGTCGGCTAGGCAGTAGTTAGCAAAGTCGGTTTTTTCGGTTTGCTGACGTAAATGGCACGAAGTAGTTAATACTTCTTTGCGTGTTTCGTCGGTGTATATTTCTATGTCGTCCCCAACGCGGTTTGCTGGGAATAAACCAATTACGCCAAGTGGTTGCAAACTGCCTGCTTTTTCAAGGTCGTCTAACATGTCGTTAGCGTCTTTAAATAAGCTTTGCGCTTGCTCGCCTACTACTTCGTCGTCCATTATGCGCGGGTATTTACCGGCAATTGACCACGTCATAAAGTATGGCGTCCAATCTATGTATTTACGTAAAGTAGCAATTGATACGTTTTTAAATTCAGTCACGCCGAGCTTTTTAGGCACCGGTGGCGTGTAGTTATCCCAATCAAGCTGTGCAGCGTTATCGCGGGCACGCCCAATGGTAACCGGCTTAGAGCGTGGTTTTTTACGCGCTTGCTGCTCGCGCACTTTTACATATTCAGCTTTAGTTTTAGCTAAAAAGTCAGGTTTAATATCTTTTGATAATAAATTAGATACTACACCAACCGCACGACTGGCATTATTTACATACACAACGCCTTTGTCATATTGCGGCTCAATTTTTACTGCGGTATGCGCTTTAGAAGTAGTAGCACCACCAATGAGTAGCGGCAGTTCAAAACCACGGCGTTTCATTTCTTTTGCTACGTGTACCATTTCGTCAAGCGATGGGGTAATTAAGCCCGACAACCCAATAATATCGGCTTTTTCGTCGATGGCAGTTTGCAGTATTTTATCAGCCGGTACCATTACGCCTAAATCGATTACTTCATAGTTATTACATTGCAGTACAACACCCACAATATTTTTACCTATGTCGTGTACGTCACCTTTTACGGTCGCCATCACTATTTTACCGTTAGTTGAGCCTTCTTCTTTTTCAAGCTCAATGTATGGGTCTAGGTAGGCTACGGCTCGCTTCATTACGCGCGCCGATTTAACCACTTGTGGTAAAAACATTTTACCTGCGCCAAATAAATCCCCTACTACGTTCATGCCGTCCATTAACGGCCCTTCAATTACGTGAATAGGTTTATCGGCAGCAGCGCGGCATTCTTCGGTATCTTCATCTATGAATGTAGTAATACCTTTAACAAGCGCGTGCTCAAGGCGTTTTGCAACAGGCCATGTGCGCCACTCTAAATCTTCTACTCGCTCGGCTTGTGCCATGCCCGAATACTTAGGTGCAAGCTCTACTAAACGCTCGCCTGCGCCTGGATCGGTGTTAAGTATTACATCGGTAACGGCTTTACGTAGCTCTTCTGGTATATCATCGTAAACGGCGAGTTGCCCCGCATTTACAATACCCATGTCCATGCCAGCTTGAATCGCATGATATAAAAACACCGAGTGAATAGCTTCACGTACGGGGTTATTACCCCTAAACGAAAACGATACATTTGATACACCGCCCGACACTTTACAGTGCGGCAAATTTTGCTTAATGCGGCGTGTACCTTCAATAAATTCTACGGCGTAGTTGTCGTGCTCTTCAATACCGGTGGCTACGGCAAATATATTAGGGTCGAAAATAATATCTTCTGGCGCAAAGCCAATGTCTTCTACCAATATTTTATAACTGCGCGCACATATTGCGAACTTACGGTCTGCCGTGTCGGCTTGCCCGTCGGTATCAAACGCCATTACAACAGCGGCTGCACCAAAGCGTTTTATTATTTTAGCTTGGCGAATAAACGGCTCTTCGCCCTCTTTTAGCGATATTGAGTTAACAATAGCCTTACCTTGAATACACTTTAAGCCGGCTTCTATTACTTCCCACTTTGAGGAGTCGACCATAATTGGTACGCGTGAAATATCAGGCTCTGAGGCTATTAAGTTTAAAAACTTAACCATGGCGGCTTTTGAATCCAACATGGCTTCGTCCATGTTTATATCAATAACCTGTGCGCCGTTTTCTACTTGTTCACGTGCAACTGTTAACGCTGCTTCAAAATCTTCTTCCATGATTAGGCGTTTAAACATAGCCGAACCAGTTACATTGGTACGCTCACCAACATTGGTAAATACTGCTATTTGCTGTGTCATGCTGGCTCCTTAATTTAAGTTACAGGCTTCAAGGCCCGATAAACGCATGCGTACTTCAAGCTCTGGCAATTGGCGAGGCTTAACGCCTTCAAGCCCTTTTGCAAACGCGCGAATATGTGCAGGTGTTGTACCGCAGCACCCGCCTACTATATTAATAAAGCCCGATTTACCCCAGTCAATAATCTCGGTTGCCATTTCAGGCGCTTCTAAGTCATATTCACCAAACTCATTAGGCAAGCCCGCATTAGGGTGTACCGATGTAAATGTTTCGCACACGCGTGATAGCTCTTCTACGTATTGACGTAGTAAATCAGGGCCAAGCGCACAGTTTAGGCCGATTGATATAGGCTTAATATGGCGAATAGAATTATAAAATGCTTCGGTTGTTTGCCCTGAAAGCGTACGGCCTGAGGCGTCGGTAATAGTCCCCGAAATCATAACTGGCAATGTGCGCCCTGCTTGCTCAAAAGCTTCTTCTACGCCAAACGAGGCGGCTTTTGCATTAAGGGTGTCGAATATAGTTTCGATTAATATTAAATCGGCGCCGCCTTCCATTAATGCAAGGGTAGACTCCACATACGCAGTAACCAACTTATCAAAGGTGACATTTCGATAACCCGGATCGTTTACGTCTGGCGAAATTGAGCACGTTTTAGATGTCGGCCCTAAAACACCGGCTACATAGCGCGGTTTTTCTGGCGTTTTAGCCGTAAATTCATCGCAAATTGCGCGTGCTAATTTAGCTGACTCTACGTTTATTTCGCGGCTTAGGCTCGCCATATCGTAATCTTCCATCGAAATAGTGGTCGAGTTAAACGTGTTGGTTTCGATAATATCGGCGCCCGCTGATAAAAAACCACTATGAATATCAGTGATTAAGTCGGGCTTGGTTAGGCTTAATAAATCGTTATTGCCTTTAATTAATACATGCCAGTCTTTAAAACGCTCGCCGCGATAGTCTTCTTCTTCTAGCTTATGATCTTGGATCATGGTGCCCATAGCACCATCTAAAATTAAAATGCGTTCTTTTAATGCTGCACTTATTTCGGCGTGTTTATTATTTGTAGGCGCGTTATTCGGCATAGTTGTTAGTCCTCACATCTTGGCTAACTAAATTAATATCATACGGTGTGGTTTGGTACACGTAGTAATTTAACCAGTTCGAAAAAAGTAAAAAAGCATGGCTTTGCCACGTTTTTGAAGGTTGTTTGGTTGCATCGTCATCTGGAAAGTAATTTTCGGGTTTTGGTGCATTAGGGCTTTTTTTACAATCGCGGTCGTATTCTGCTTTTAGCGAGTCGGCGTCGTATTCTGGGTGACCGGTTATAAACACTTGGCTACCCGATTTATTTTTAAGTAAGTAAGCCCCTACTCGCTCAGAACCAGCCAGTACAACTAGCTCATCACAAGCGTTTATTTTATTTATATCAATGTGGCCATAACGTGAGTGCGGTACTAAAAAGGTGTCGTCGAATCCGCGAGTCAGTGCGCCGTGATCAAAGTAACATTGGTGGGTAAATACGCCACACAGTTTGTCGTCTTTTAAATCGCGCTTTAAATTGTAACGGTGATATAGCGCTGCATGTGCTGCCCAACACGAAAATAACGTAGAGGTAACGTGCTGCTCGGCCCAATCAATAATGACCTTTAGCTCATCCCAATACGCTACATCGTCGTATTCTAAATGGGCGAGTGGCGCACCAGTTACTATTAGCGCATCGTAATTGTTGTCTTTTACTTCTGAAAAATAACGATAAAAGGTATCAAGGTGCTCTTCTGAGTTGCTACTACTGCGGTGAGTGTCGAGACGCAGTAGCTCTACGTTCACTTGCAAAGGCGAGTTGGCAAGCAAGCGAATAAACTGAACTTCGGTTTCTACTTTATTAGGCATTAAGTTTAAAATAGCCAAACGCATTGGGCGTATTTCTTGCGTTTTTGCACGTGTTTTTGGCATTACAAATACGTTTTCTTGACGTAAACGTGCAATGGCCGGCAACTCGTCTTTTACTGTAATTGGCATACTTTACTCCTGCTCATAAAAACCGAAGGTTAATTATGAACTGAAAGTAAAAAATATCAACCTCTAGATGTATAGATGTCTAAATGAAATTTATTCATTGTGGATAAATTGATTAATGAACGATAAGTTAAGCCTACCTATAAACACTTAACTTATCGTATTTAGCACAAATGTACCAAGCCTACCCGTTAATTTTTACCCACTAGAATTAAGTTTTGTTGAGGTGGTATTAGGTACTCAGCCCCGCTGGCTGTTATTACTGCCATTTCTTCAACTGAGATGGTTTTAAAGTCGTTGTTATTTAAGCGCCAACTAAAAAAGCCATCAAAAGCAAACACCATACCCTCTTTAAGCTCACGTTGTGACGCAGGCCTTGCTTTTGAACTACGAGAGCCTCCCAGATTAGGACCTGTATCGTGCGCAACATAACCCATAGGGTGGCCGGTACTCCAAGGGACGGGCTGTGAATTGTATTTATTCATTAACACTGTTTGTACTTTATCGACTTCAATTCCTTTTACGCCGGGCTTCATGGCATTAAAAACGGCAAAGCCACTATCTCTTGCGTTAATCCAATATTGTTGAATATTAGCTGGCGCAGAGCTTTCTCCTTTTTTAAGCACATAAGCAAAGCGTTGAATGTCGCTTACCCATTTGTTGTGAAGCTTTACGCCAAAATCAATTTGAATTACGTCGCCCGGCATGATCACTTTATTTGTAGAATGTGAATGCCCTCGGTCAGGTCCTGAATTTACATTAGGGTTTTGATCGGCAGCCCATGCGTCAGTCACGCCTCGCGCTTTCATTTTAGCTTTTAAAAATTTGGCTACATCGGCATCGGTGGTTTTGCCCGGAATAATAGTTTCATATGCCTCTAGCTGCCACTTTGCAGAGAGCGCTGCCGCTTCTTTCATTATTTCAACTTCAGCCGGTAATTTAATTGAAAGCCATTGATAAACCACTTCTTCAGAGGATATTAGCTTTGCTGTTTGTTCAGGCCCTAATAAACTGGCTAACTGTTTATACTGCGAATGCGACAACCCATCAGCCTGCGCATTGAGATCCGACATGTTAATTGCAATGTTACGAAAGGGTTGTTTGTTTATAAACTCAGCAGCGTATTTTAACGCAGGTACACTGCGTGGTACCGAGATCACTTTTTCATGTATATCGAGTTCATTTAATGCTTTTGCTTCACTTGAAGGTGAATAAGCAACAGAATGAAACTTATCTCTGTCAAAGTAAAATAAATAAGCCGCTGGCGACCCTGCGTTTTCACAACCAATATGATCGGCTAATGGGTCATTATTATTTTCTCTACATACTATCAGCCAAGCATCTACATCTGCAGCTTTTAATGCTTGTGGAAGTAGTTGACTGATTCTTTGTTTTCTGATTTCCGGCCAAGGCGAATTCTCTGCTTTTACCTCAGAATTACTTGCGAATAGAGAGAGTAAAGCCATGGTTGTTGCAAATTTTTGTATAGTCATATTTTTTTCTTATTTTGCTGTGGTTTAAATACGTTAGCACACTCAAATAAAACTATACATTTAACAAGATAAAAACGATTAAGATATATTCCTCCTCGCCATTCGTTGACTGTTTAACCCCTCAACAACTACAATACAACATTGAAATTTTTATTATTATTTGAAGGCTTTCCTCCATGGTTTTACCTGATAAATTTATATTCTCGATGAGTCGAGTATCTAAGGTTGTGCCACCTAAGCGCACTATCTTAAAAGATATTTCGTTACACTTTTTCCCTGGCGCTAAAATTGGTGTGCTTGGTTTAAACGGTTCTGGTAAATCTACGTTACTACGTATTATGGCCGGTGTTGACCAAGATTTTGAAGGTGATGCACATCCTCAGCCTGGTACAAAAATTGGTTATTTACCGCAAGAGCCTGTTTTAGACGAAAGCAAAACAGTTCGTGAAATTGTTGAAGAAGCTGTTGGCGAAGTTAAACACGCACTTAAACGTCTTGACGAAGTGTATAACGAATACGCCATGGAAGACGCTGACTTTGACGCACTTGCAAAAGAGCAAGGCGAGCTTGAAGCTGTTATTCAAGCGCACGATGGCCACAACATTGATAACGTTTTAGAACGTGCTGCTGATGCACTTCGCCTGCCAGAATGGGATGCTAAAATTGAGCACCTTTCAGGTGGTGAGCGTCGTCGCGTTGCTATATGTCGATTATTGCTTGAAAAACCAGACATGCTTATTCTCGATGAACCAACTAACCACTTGGATGCTGAGTCGGTTGCATGGTTAGAGCGCTTCTTACACGATTACGAAGGTACTGTTGTGGCGGTAACGCATGACCGTTACTTCCTTGATAATGTAGCTGGCTGGATATTGGAGCTTGACCGTGGTGAAGGTATTCCATGGGAAGGTAACTACTCTTCTTGGCTTGAACAAAAAGATGCGCGCTTACAGCAAGAACAAAAATCTGAAAAAGCACGTCAAAAATCAATTGCGCAAGAACTTGAATGGGTTCGTTCAAACCCTAAAGGTCGTCAAGCTAAGTCAAAAGCACGTATGGCTCAGTTTACTGAGATGCAGCAGTCTGATTACCAAAAACGTAACGAAACTAACGAGATGTTTATTCCACCTGGCCCGCGTTTAGGCGACCAAGTACTTGAAGTAACTAATCTTCGTAAGAGTTTTGGCGATCGCGTTTTAATTGACGATTTAAGCTTTAGCATGCCAAAAGGTGCCATTGTGGGCATTATCGGTGCAAATGGCGCGGGTAAATCAACGTTATTTAAAATGATAAGCGGTGAGCAAGAGCAAGACAGCGGTAGCATCACCGTTGGCGAAACTGTACACCTTGCGACAGTTGATCAGTTCCGCGATGGTATGGACGAAAGCAAAACTGTTTTCCAAGAAATATCAGACGGCCAAGACGTACTAAAAATTGGTAACTTTGAGTTCCCAAGCCGTGCGTATGTAAGTCGCTTTAACTTTAAAGGTAACGATCAGCAAAAGTTTGTTAAAGACCTATCAGGTGGTGAACGTAACCGTTTACACCTTGCTAAGTTATTAAAAGCTGGCGGCAATGTGTTACTACTCGATGAGCCAACTAATGACTTGGACGTTGAAACACTACGTGCACTTGAGAATGCTATTTTAGAGTTCCCTGGTTGTGTAATGTGTATCTCACATGACCGTTGGTTCCTTGACCGTATTGCTACGCACATTTTAGATTACCGCGACGAAGGTCAAATTAACTTCTTTGATGGTAACTATACTGAATACGAAGAGTGGCTTAAAAAGACACTAGGTGCAGCAGCAACTGAACCTAAACGTATTAAGTACAAAAAAATCGGTTAATAGCTGATTTTAGATAAATTCTTAAGCCCTGCATTTATGCGGGGCTTTTTTATGCCACCAGCATTACAGGAGCATATATTGCTAGCATGTAGAGAATTACCCGCTATGCTTAATTTATTATAAAAACAGTAAGGCTAAATTGGGTTATGCAAAATCGTCGTCAGTTTTCTCGTGTGTTATTTTCGACTACCGCTTTGTTATGTTTTGATGACCACAAGTATCCATGTAAATTACTTGATGTATCGTTACATGGCGCATTGATTACAAATTGTGATGCTTTTATTGGCAACCAAAATAGCCAAGCTGCTTTGCGCTTTTCGCTTCCTCAAAGCGATATAGAAATTAAAATGGAAGTGGTAATTTGCCACATTGAAGCCGATCATATTGGTTTAAAATGCCATTATATTGATATAGACAGCATTACTTATTTAAAGCGTTTAATAGAGCTAAACTTAGCTGATGACGAACTATTACATCGCGAACTCGCCATGTTGATTCACGACACACAAGAATAGACTCATTTGGATTAGTTGATTACCATAGTGCAAACTTTTTAACTTGTGCAAACATGACTTTAAATCCACATTTACCTTTGGTATATCACCCTAACTACTCGTTTAATTTTGATCCAAAGCATCGTTTTGCAATGAGTAAGTTTGCACATTTATATCAGCATGTTGCAGAGCTTGGTTTAATCGGCAGTAACCTGGTAGAACCAATTCTCGGTACGCCAGAGCCGCTTGAGCTAATACACTGCGAAAACTATATACATGACTTGTGGAATAACCGCCTAGATGAAAAAGCAATGCGCCGCATTGGCCTACCTTGGTCAAAAGAGCTTATGGCACGTACCTTTACAGCACCTCAAGGTACGCTGCAAACAGCTCGTTTAGCACTTAAACATGGTATAGCGTGCCACTTAGCTGGTGGTACACACCATGCGCATACCGATTTTGGCTCAGGCTACTGCATGGTTAACGATTTAGCCTTTACTACGCAAACTTTAATTGAATCGGGTGAAGTAACTAACGTACTTATTTTTGATTTAGACGTGCACCAAGGTGATGGCACAGCCGCAATGTTAGAGCATCAAGCATACGCTTATACTTGTTCTATCCATTGTGAAAAAAACTTCCCCTTTAGAAAGTCCGCTAGCGATTTAGATATTGGTTTAGCCGACAACATGAAAGACGACGAATACCTTGCCATAGTTGACGAAACCTGGAGTTATTTACTAAAAGAGCTAAACCCAAGCTTGGTACTTTACGATGCAGGCGTTGATATTTGGCAAGGTGATGGCTTGGGTAAATTAGATATCAGTTGGGATGGAATAATCAAACGCGACCACTTAGTGCTTAAACGCTGCCTTGAGCACAACACGCCCGTTGCCACAGTAATAGGTGGTGGCTACGATAAAGACCACCTTCGCCTCGCTAAACGCCACGCTATTGTTGTTGAGCAAGCTGCTGGCTTTTAGTTTGAAATAAAAATGTTAAATTCTCGTTCTTATTTAATATGTAAAATAAGAACGAACATATTATGAAACAACTATTTATTGCCATCGCACTAATTTTTATAAGCTTTACAAGCTATTCTCAAGAAGAAAGCACGCAAGAAACATACCCTAAGCTACCTACATTAAATTTACAAATGGCTGATGGTTCTGCTCTCAATACTCAAGATTTATTAGGTCAACCTTACGTTTTACACTTTTGGGCAACGTGGTGTCCGTACTGTAAAAAGCTACAGCCAGCACTTCAAAAAATTGATGATATGGGCTTAAAAGTTATTGCCGTGAGCTTTAAAGAAGATGACGATGCTGCTCCTGCTAAAGCACTTTCAAGCAGAGGTTATACTTTTAAAACAGCCGTAAAAGCCGATACAATAGCACAGCAATTAGGTATACGAGGCACACCTACTACATTATTTGTAAATAAAGAAGGCAATGTAATTTGGCTGACTAATACGTCAAACCCAGAAGATCCAAACCTACATTTAAAGGCACGAACTTTGTTGCACTCCATCGATATGGCAACTGAGTGACTTATTGTGTTTTTAATTGATTAGGTGTTAGACCTGTCCAGCGCTTAAAGGCTCGCCGAAAGTTAGGTATATCGTAAAAAGCTAAATGCTCAGCGACTTGTTCGTTATGTTTAGCGCACAGAGTAAGTAGGTAAATAGCTTTGTGCTTATTTTGCTTATCTATTAACGCTGAAAAGCGTACCCCATTGAGTTTGAGCCTGCGCTTAAATGTAGCTGAACTCATAGCAAAGTGCTTTGCGGTACACTCTAAATTAGCACTTGGGTGAGAGTATAAGTATCTACAGACGGCTTCAATAAAAGTCATGCTAACTACGTTTTTATTATCTAGCTGCGACTGCGCTTGCATAAATCGTAATTGACTCGCATGCGGGTTTTTAGCTCTTAACATGGCTTTATTTAATACCCAGCGAGTACATGGCTTATCAAAACTTACCTTTAGCCCTAAATTTTGCTCGTACTCTTGAATATGCCGAGGGCGTTTAAAAGCAAAGTCGAACTGACAATGCGGGTAACTTTCGCTCACTCGTTTAAGTAAACTATAAAATGCAGTGCTGTATATCTCTAGCACATAGCGGTAAAGGCTTTCATCAAGCCCATGTGCTGGCTGAATATAAATATAAACGTTATCGTTTTTAATATACGTTTGACTAAACAGCAATGGCGCTAATTGCATTCTTAAAAGTGATAATTGCTTTAATACTTGAGCTAAATTATCGCTATATATTAATGCCTGTGCTTCGGCTCGAGTGTCGTTAATAAGTTGACTACCGAGTAAAAAACCACTGTCAGTACTTTTCATCAATAACTTAAATTGAGCTAATAAACGCACCTGCTGAGACACACTAAATGCATGTTGAAAGTTAAGTAAGTCTTGTTCAAAAATACCGGTACCGCGTAGCAGCTTATGTAAATTTATATCTCGGCTTTGAGCAAGCTCTACAACTGACGTAATAAGCCCTTGAGCGCTTAAATATTTATTGTCTTGGCTAACAAACGTATGCACGGTGCACTACTTTTTGTTGATGCTTTTTTTGTTGTAATTGACTATGCAGTTGGCTTGTTAGTTTACTTGTACTGCTATGCTTATTACCTTGTATTAAGGCGGTAGTGACATATTGAAATTTTGCTTTTTTAGATGCTTCAACTTTAAATGCACAATGCTTTAGAGCCCCTTTAATTTGAGCCATCAGCTCTTTAGCTTGCTGCTCTGTAGTGGCTGGCATTAATACCATAAAGCAGTCTCCTGCGTAGCGGCACACTACATCACTTAGTCGGCAGTTCATTAATAATAACTCGCTAATTTCACGTAGTAACCGGTCGCCTTCACTAAAGCCAAACTCACTATTAAAATGAGAAAAGTCGCGTATATCAATAGCTCCCAACCAAAACGGCTGTGTGTTAATTGATTGCTCATTAATTGCTGAATCTAGATACTGCGCCTTATAAAGACCCGTTATTGAACACACCTTATCGTGCTCACGTAAATGCGCTTCACGGCGGCGTAGCTGACGATTTAATACATACTGCTCTTGATGCCAATAATACAAACCTATACTTGTTAATAACATGCCTAACGGAGCGGGCAGAGATTCAATCCAACTCAGCCATTGATGGGCGGGATGCATTAGCCATTCATCAAGTAAATCGAGCGTTGCCGAGAACATAAATAACCCAACACCTATCACTAAGTAAGTGGTTACTTTACTCGGTGGTCTTGAAATTAATAACGCGATAATCCATACAAGTGTCATTAATACAATACCGCCCTCTCCCATAATATCGAGCCACTGAATACTGGCGTAAGTTTTTAATACTCCTAAATAACTACTTAAAAACACAGCGCTAAAAAACATCGCAATAATAGCGTTTATTAGTAATCGGTGGCTGATAAAAGGGTTAAATCGCATGTGCAGTATCTCGTTTATAAATGAGCTTTAAAGTTAGTTCATACAAGCTTGTGTTAGCAGGGTCATATTAGCTCAGCTATGTGACAACTAGATGATACATACCTTAAAAACAGCCCTGCACAGTAGATAACACCAGCCTTTACAGGGAGTGATAAAAGCTCAATACGCTCTACATATTGCTCAAGCACCTCTAAATACATGTATTTAAACTAAACCCTGTCACATTTACGTAATCAAATATCTTTAGTTTGCTCGCCATACCAAGAAACAACCCTGTAATAACCAAGAGCAAATACAATGAAACACTTTAAAATAAAAGCACTAGTAGCCGCATTAGCGTTATGTAACTTAACGGCTTATGCAGAAGATGATGCAAAAGAAACCACGAAAAAAGATATAGAAGTTTCTGATAAAATTGTTGTATACGGTGAAATTGGTTATAGAAATCGCTCTGACGAACTCGCGCCAACCTTAGAATACTCACAAGAGTACTTTCAGCGTTTTGAGCCATTAACTGCAGGCGATGCATTAAAACGTGTACCCAGTGTTACATTTTTATCGGATGTACTTGAATCTGACGGTGCACGTATGCGGGGCTTGAGCCCTGCTTATACAAAGGTACTTATAAACGGTGAAGAAGTACCTGGCGCTGGTGCCGACCGTTCATTTTTTGTTGACCGAATTCCGGCTGAATTAATTGAACGCGTTGAAATTATTCGCTCATCAAGTGCCAATCGTTCAGCCGATGCGATTGCGGGCACATTAAATATTGTACTGCGCGATGGTTACAGCTTAGATGGTGGTTACTTACGCGCTGGCGGCTTACTTTATGATGATGGCGAGTTTAAAGAAAGCTTGGCTGCAGTGTACGGTACTGAATTTGCGGGGGGGCGATTATTACTTGGTGCAAATTTACAAGGCCGATATAACCCAAAACAAAAAACGAGCCTGCGCTACGGCGATAGCCCAGAAAACAATGTAAATTTTCAAACCGAAGAGTTTGATAACCGCGAAGACCAATCTGACACTCGCGATGGCGACGACACATCACTAAACGCCAGTTACGAAATTGTTTTTGATAACGATAGTCAATTTAATATTAGCGCTATGTGGGTTGATACAGAGCGCACTGAAGACGAACGTTCATTTGAATACAACGACCCAACTGCAACCAATAACGATATTGTAAATGGCGGTAACTTAGAAACAGATAATGCGAATGTTAAATATATTGACCAAACTAATTACAACATCAATACCGCCTATGAATTTCCACTGCTAAACGGCACAAGTAAGTTTAAATTTGGTATCGCCAAATTTGACGAGTCGGTATACGAGCAAGAAGTAGAGCTTGATACGTCAGAGCTGCCAATGATATTTGAAGAAGAACAAGCTCAAAGTGACATAGACGATAAAGAATGGACCCTGCAGTGGCAACATAGCCAACCTTGGGGTGACAGTAAAGAAATTCAGTTTGGTGCATTTTTACAAAATAAAAAGCGCGATAGCAATATTTTTGAAGCCGAAGACGAGCTTGAATTAGCACTTACAAGCTGGGATCAATATGCGGCAACACCTTTATCTTTGGCTGTATTTACCAGTGAATTTAAACCGGTTGTTGGTGGCGTAAACACGCTAGAGGAAGATCGCTTTGATGTGTTTGCCCTTATTAAACACCAAGATGATTTATTTGCCTGGGAATTGGGCGTTCGCTGGGAGTCTACTGATTCAAAAATTAATGATAAAACGGTTGGTATAACCGAAGATAGCAATTACGATTTTGTTCTACCTTCAGCACATTTTCGCTATAACGTGAGTGAGAATGGACGCGTTAGCGCCTCTGTTGCGCGTAGTTTACGACGCCCCGAGTTTGATTTTTTAACACCAGCACTTATCGAAAAAGAACTTGGCGATAACGACCAACTAGGGAACCCTGAATTAAAACCAGAATCAGCTTGGGGTATGGATTTAGGCTACGAATATCGCTTAGGTAAAAGTGGCGTTGTAGGCATTAATTTATTTTACCGCAAAGTAAACGACCTCATAGAAATAGCAAATACAGGACAAGAAGGCTCTGAAGGAGAAGGTACATTTGTATTGCAGCCTCGCAACACGGGCGATGGTAATGTAAAAGGAGTTGAGCTTGATTTATCTACTCCGCTTGGCGCATTTAGCATGCCTAATACTGGAGTATTTTTAAATTACTCATGGCTTGATAGTGAAGTAACCGACTTTTTTGGGTCTCGAAAATTTAACGATCAATCAGACTACGTTTATAACGTTGGGTTTATTCAAGACTTACCAGAACTTGGCGCTGCATTTGGTGCAACTTACCGTAAGCAAGGTGATGCTTATGGGCGTATTGTAGGTGAAGAAGTAACAACATCTTACAGTGCCGATTTTGAAGTGTTTATAGAAAAACGCTGGGAAAACGTAACGCTGCGTTTAGTGGGCTCCAACCTGCTTGATGCAAGTAAAGACGAAACCTTTAATAAGTTTGATACCGTATCAGATCAGTTCGATCGTAGCTTTGATGAGTACGAAATTGAATCTGAAGAAGCGGGTCCGGTTTATCAATTAATGCTGCGTTACGCATTTTAAATCATGGTGTTTGCGTGGTAACAATGAAGTGACTTTCGATACGTTACTCAAAACGCTCTGATCAGCAAAGGAATTATAATGAATTTTAAATTAAATAAAGCAAAAGGTTTAGTGCTTACAAGCCTGCTAATAAGCACCTTAAGTGCTTGTAGCTATAACATATCAACTAAAAAAGCATTTGAGTCTATCGAGAGCAATGCTTTTGGCCCAAGCGAGAATATGCAAGGCTCGCAAGCCGTATGGATTAATGACAACAACTGGCTACTAGCAAGCGAAAGCCAAGGCTTGGTAATGGTAAACAGCCAAAACCAGCAGAGTAAAAACATTGCTAAAGGTAGTTTTGAGGCGCTTTCTATAAGTGCACTTAATAACTCCTCTTATTTATTAGCGACCATTGATAATGACCAAGATAATGTCGTTATTTTTAAATTACAGCAAGCCAATAACAGCTGGAATATAAAAGAGTTAACTCGTATTAGCCCACCACAAGCTCAGCCCGATACGGTGTGTTTATTTAATAATAAAAACAATAATACTGTGTCGGCATTTGTGCCTGATGTACGAGGTTTGATTACCGAAACTGTTATTTACGACACAAGTAATAATGAAACAACAAATGTAAGCATGCGTGAATTTGCAGGAGTAAGCGAAGCTGCAGGATGCGCTGTGAGCGAGCAAAGCAACACACTTTTTGTAAGTGAAGGTGAAGTGGGTATTTGGTCTATAAATGCCAATGCAGAGTCGCAAGCTGATAAAAAACCAATAGCACTCGTTGCTCCTTTTGGCTCACTAAATAGCGAAATAGGATCTCTTTTTACATCAACCGACGGCACGCTGTGGTTTACAAGTACACATGATAATACAATTTATGCCTACAACCCTGTTACTAAAAGCATTAATAATTGGCAACTAAATGGCAATTTAGCTTTAGAGTCTATTGCGGTTAAATACACCGCAAACAATAAGGCTATTGCGGTGTTATATAACGATGAGACAGGCGCATATACACAAAGTACAATACCAGCAACACCAGTTAAAAATGCGGGTAAAAACACTGTTAAAAAATTGACACATATACATGCCAGTGCACAAACAACGCCTGTACAAGCATTTGGTGATGCCGCAGATGATCCCGCTATTTGGGTAAACTCAAGTAACCCTGCAAAAAGCTTAATTTTAGGCACAGATAAACGTCGAGGCTTAATGGTTTACAACTTACAAGGCTGGCTTGAACAATCAATTGAGATTGGTCGCTTAAATAATGTAGATGTTCGCCAACACCCTAGTATTAAAAATAGTACGAATACTTTAATAACCGCGAGTAATCGGACAAATAACAGCATAAGTGTTTTAACAGTTGATAATAACGAGGTAAAACACCTTAATGATATTGCAACCAATCTCAGCGAAATATATGGCATGTGTATGTATTCATCAGCAACAGGGAATTATGTATTTGTTAATGATAAGTCAGGTCTTTATCAGCAATATAAACTCGACGAAAGTGGCGATAAAGTAACAGGTAAATTAGTTCGAGAATTTAATCTACCTAGCCAACCAGAAGGCTGTAGTGCAGATGATGCACGTGGTGAACTTTTTGCAGGTGAGGAAGACGCCGGTATTTGGTATATAGGCGCTGAGCCTACAGCTGATAATACACCGGTTATGCTACAAGGCATAAATGAGCAACTTGTTGATGATGTTGAGGGTATGGAAATTTACCACGGCACAAACGCACGTTACTTAGTTGTTTCTAGCCAAGGCGATGATAGCTACGTGCTGTATAAAATAAGTAATAATAATCAGGATGTTAAAACACCCAGTTTAGAGTTTGCAGGTAAGTTTAATATAGTAAGTGACTTGGCTAACGGTCTTGATGGCGCATCAGAAACTGATGGGTTAACCGTAACATCGAAAGCGCTACCGGGTTATCCTGAAGGTATTTTAGTTGTACAAGATGGATATAACCGACTACCGCAGCAACCACAAAACTTTAAAATAATAGATTGGCGAGAAGTGAAAAAAGCAATTAAGTAACGTTTATTTAATTGTGATTACCCTCAATTGTAAAAGGCTCATTTGAGCCTTTTACAATACGCCTAACATTTGAATATTAAGTACAATTAGCTCAATGTAATATATATTTTTATACTACAATTTAAGCTCATAAATTAATTGAGATTATAATGCGCCTACTACTTACTTTATTACTAATCACTTTAAGTGGCTTTGCCGCAGCTGAAGAAGAAAAAGCAGAACTTCCACCGGTAGACCCCGCTTACAATGCTGAGCATCCAATGGTGTTGGTTAATCAAGGCTCGTCTATTATAGCAATGAATTTACCTACTTATAATTTACCCAATAATGTGCAAGTAGTTTATAAAATAGGGAACCCCGATGTTGCATTTTTGGGCTTTGTTAGAAATGCAGAACTAATCACCGTAAAGCCACAAGCGTTTAATATTCAGCATTTAATGCGTGGTGAGGAAATTACAATTACTGCCGATATTTACGAGGGTGATTATCAACAAGGTGGCAGTTTAATTTATTCAAAAAAAGAACTGGTCTTGGATAAGCAATTGTATGCTAGAGAGCTTAAAGAGTTGAGTGAATCATCACAATGGCAAGACTACGACATGATCACACTAAACGGTACTGAGCGTATTTATATTCATAAAATCCAAAAAGCGCCGAGCTATAACCATCTTATTTTTGTCGATTTAGTTAACGCCTGTATGCAAAAGTTTCGGACATCTAAACGTGTACCACCTGAAAATGAGCTTACCTATAAATTTATTAATTGCGGTACGCTTAAACCACTTTATTACAATGCGGATGATTTTAAAAAGTAAAAGAGCGAGAATAAAAATGTTCAATTACTTTAATATTTAGGCATAAAAAAAGGCTCTTTCGAGCCTTTGGATTAACTTTGGAATAGTTAAAAATTTTTAAATTAGGTAAGCGTTAATAGCTGTGGAGCAACGCTATGATAATCAACAGCCATAGCAATACTTAACGCTGTAATATTAATAATTGAAAATGCGAACACTTTACGTGCCCAACTGCTCATATCAATATTACGACGATAACCGCGCAGCGCCATTAACAACCACCAAAAGCTGGTAATACAAGCAACAGCCATAAAAGCAGCACCTGTGTAGCCAGTAATTGGCAATAACATCACAACTAATGCGTATACAGCGATGTAAAGTACGATATGGCGCTTTGCTTTATCAATACCTTGCGCTACTGGTAATACAGGAATACCTGCAGCTTGGTAATCTTTAAAGCGAAAAATAGCGATAGCGTAAGAGTGCGGCATTTGCCACAAGCTAAACATAACTAGCAGTATTAATGCGCCCATATCGAACTGCCCTGTTACGGCGCAGTAACCTACTACTGGCGGTACAGCGCCAGAAAGGCTGCCCACAAAAGTGCCATATACTGAGTTACGTTTCATGTAGAGGCTATAAACCCCTACATAAATTACGTAGCCAAAGGCTGCAAAAAATACCGCGGCTTGAGTGGTATAGGCGATAAGTAAACCAAAGCCAATAACGCCCAATAAAATACCGTGGCTAAGTGCAGCAAAGGCCGACATTTCGCCTGTTACTGTTACTCGCGTACGAGTACGCGCCATGGCTACATCTATGTCTCTATCAATTACATTATTGATAGCACAACCCGATGCAACCACTAGCGACAAGCCAATTAATGTAGCAATCATTAACCATGGATCTATATCACCGCGCGAGGCAAGTAAAAACCCGCCCGCTACGCTGATTAAATTGCCCATGATAATACCCGGCTTAGTCACTGATAAATAACGACGAAACATCTTAAACTCCTAGTACATCATCATTGCGTTAGATTCATAAATGATCCAAACAGATAACCCAACCACCATTAC
>Ga0209309_10000994_pt1 | contig 30090 bp, 18 predicted proteins | sample COGITO_mtgs_1204_2_FD_184807 | JGI IMG/M metagenome (GOLD analysis project Ga0209309, IMG submission 184807) | Pelagic marine microbial communities from North Sea - COGITO_mtgs_120412 (SPAdes) (version 2) | ecosystem: Environmental > Aquatic > Marine > Epipelagic ... | reverse complement strand
AACGATTGATACTTTTACTTAGAGCATTTAGAGGTGTTTAAATGAAGTACCTGCTTCACTATATTAAAAAAGTCACCTATTTTGGAGACTCATATCTAACTGATCTTCGGAATTGTTTAGCCCCATTACTGATGCTAAACCTTTCAAATTTATTATTTTTACTATAATAAAAAAACTTATGGAATTGTTTTACATTATTTTCAATTTAAACGTTTATTAGTTTTTATAACGATTGACTTGATGATAAATATTGATAATTCCGCAACTAGAATCTAACCCAAATATGAAGATTTTTTCAAAAGGACAAATTTATAAAGGCGATAAGCTTACCGCCAAAAAGCAAAACATCAGCTCAACCGAATTGATGGAGCGTGCAGGCATACAAATTTTTAACTGGCTCAATGTAAGGATGCAAGGCGCTCAAGTGCCCATTCACGTTTTTTGTGGCATCGGTAATAATGGCGGTGACGGACTTGTTGTGGCAAGACATTTGATTTTGCATGGGTATAACGTACATACCTATGTTGTAAATTACAGTGATAAACGCACTAAAGATTTTTTGAAAAATTATGATCGTATAAAAGAGTCCACCAAGCGCTGGCCAAATATGCTGGAAAGTGAATCGGACCTTCCAGAAATCAAAAAGGATGACATTATTATCGATGCCATTTTTGGGATTGGTTTAAATCGCCCAATAGACGACTGGGTGAAAAAAGTATTTCAACATCTTAAAAAAAGTGAGGCCTTTACCTTGGCGATAGACATCCCTTCAGGCCTGTATACCGATAAAGTTCCCAAAAACGAAAATGGCGTGGTCTGGGCGAATTATACCTTGAGCTTTCAATCCCCAAAACTCGTCTTCTTTTTACCCGATACTGCTAAATATATTGGGCAATGGGAGGTGTTGGATATTGGTATCGATTTAGACTATTTATCGGCAACAGAGACCGAAGTAGAATTAATTGGTAAAAACGAAGTGCTCATGGTTTATAAACCGCGTGAAAAATATGCACACAAAGGTATTTATGGCCATAGTTTGATAGTTGGAGGTAGCTATGGCAAAATGGGATCGGTGGTTTTGGCGAGTCGGGCAGCTTTAACGATAGGAGCAGGGTTGGTTACCAGTTTTGTTCCGAAATGTGGCTACGAAATCTTACAGACTTCCATTCCTGAAGTTATGGTTTTAACGGATGCCGATGAGCAGCATATTACAAATTTAACCTTTGATATTGAGCCCACCGTTATTGGCTTAGGAATAGGAATGGGCACTGAAACTGCCTCTCAAAATGCCCTTACGGAATTTTTAAAGACCAACAAAACAGCTTTGGTCATTGATGCGGATGGATTGAATATCTTGTCACAAAACAACGAGCTGTTAGATCTATTGCCCGCACAAACGGTTTTGACGCCACACCCCAAAGAGTTGGAGCGTTTGATAGGTAAATGGAAAAACGATTTTGATAAGCTCAAGAAAGCAAAAGCCTTCTCAATAAAATATGATTGCATTCTCGTAATCAAAGGTTCTAATACTATTACGGTATATAAAGAAAAGTGTTATGTAAATACCACAGGTAATCCTGGCATGGCAACTGCGGGTACAGGCGATGTGCTTACCGGGGTAATTACAGGATTGATTTCTCAAACCTATGAGCCATTAACAGCAGCGATATTTGGGGTGTATCTCCACGGAAAATCTGCTGATATAGCGATTGAGGCGCTGGGGTATCAAAGTTTAATCGCTTCCGATGTGATCGCTAATTTGGGTAAGGCATACATTGATTTATTTGTACAGCCAGAAACAAATCCATCGCCGCCCGAAGAAAATGCGCAACAAGCTGATGGAAGCCCTAAAAAGGCACATAATTATTAATTGAGACCACTATAAATTGATAAAAAAAAAGCCACTTCAATCGAAGTGGCTTTTTTGTAAACGCTATTATAGTTTATATTTTTAATTCAGACTGTAATAGTTCGGTCAACTTTGGATCGGAAGGCCTTGGTGCATCTGCATTTACAATAGTGCCATCAGGACCAATTAAAATAAATCGTGGAATGCCTTTGATCCCGTAATCTTGTACAAACTTTGAGTTCCAGGCATTATCGGCAAATAACTGCATGCCGCCCAAATCCAAATCATTTACCATATTGTCCCAGGCTTCATGATCTTTCGCTCTATCAATAGAAGTACTCACAAACACCACATTTTCTCCATGAAATTTTTTCTCAACCTCTTTTAAAAATGGAATTTCACGCTTACATGGTCCGCACCAGGTTGCCCAAACATCTACATAAACGTATTTTCCTTTTAAATCTGATAGCGAAGTGGTGCCCCCTTTATGGTTTTCATAATCAACGAATTGAGGTGATGGATTGCCTTTAACCAACTTTTTGTTCATTTCGAAAGTTTCGGTCAAGCTTGTTTTGATGTCATCATTGGTCGTGTTTTCGATAAAAAGGTTATAAATGCCTTCCATGTTGTCATTACCTGCAGAAATGACATAGCCTCCTAAGTAGCTTATCACGTCATTTTTAAGTGCTGGGATTTTAATGTCCTTAATGGCTTTCAGGTCATTGGCGCTAACTGAGGCGATGTCGTTGCCAATTGTTTCAAACATGTTATCCATCGTTGCTTTAAAAGCCATTTGTTGGTAGCTTTTTGAGCTCTTATAGGCTTTAGCGTCATCGTATGTCATATTTTTCAATTCCTCTGGAAAAAAATTATCTGAGACTTTAAAACCTTGCTTTTTGGCATAATAAGCATGACTTTGACCATAAGATTGCATTAGTGCATATTGGTCATACACCAAATTTTGTTTTTCGGTGGCTAAAAAATCGGTATCGATATCTTTTAAAGCGGTTAGTTTGGTTTCGTTATCTGTTTTCATTTCAGACAATGTGTTCTTAAAACCCGCTTCATCCAATGAATAGAACGCCACAGTGTTGGCCATAACAGTTTGGTTATTGAGCGCTTTTTTTGCTAAATAATTATTTTCTTCAGCTCCATTACCCGTATACGTAACACTCTCATCAAATTGAGCAGCATCGATAGCAACATGAATACTGTCGCCTTTGCCCAAAAACATTGGCGTTAATCCTCTTCCTATAGTTAAGGTGTAAAATCCGTTTTCAGGAATTCTTAAAGTATCGGAGAAGGTCCCATTGGTGGCAATAGCAATTTCCGCAGTGTAGTCACCAGCATTTAATATGGCGCTTTTCGCTCTAGTATTCTCAATTTTCCCTGTTAATAAGGCATAATCGGCTTTGGTATCTTTCTCACATGCCACTATTGAAATGGCACACAGCATTAAAAGTAATTTTTTCATTTGTTCAATTTTTATGATTCAAAAGTAATGGAATAAAGATTTTCAATAGACATTTTAATAATTATTAACATTCTTTGGATACTCTTTACGGATTGTTCAATTTTGAATCGAAATTAACAATTATGGCAGCCACACATTACATATCATCAAAGACGTTAGACATTCACACGATTTCTGAGTTGGTTTTTCTCAACAAGCACATTGCTTTATCTGAAGAGTCACAGCAGAAAATTGTTAAATGCCGGGCGTATCTTGATGAGAAAATCGCAAAACAGGAAACCCCCATTTACGGAATCAATACAGGTTTTGGATCCTTATATAATGTAAAAATCTCTAAGGATAAACTAGTGCAATTACAAGAAAACTTGGTGATGTCCCATGCTTGCGGGATAGGGGATGAAGTACCAAAGGCCATTGTAAAACTGATGCTCTTTCTTAAAATACAATCCTTAAGTTACGGGCATAGTGGTGTACAGTTACAAACCGTTGAGCGTCTCATTGCTTTTTATAACAACGATGTTTTACCCGTGGTTTATACGCAGGGGTCTCTAGGTGCTTCTGGAGATTTGGCACCTCTGGCGCATTTAGCGTTGCCTTTATTGGGTAAGGGCGAAGTTAATTATAAAGGTAACATTTGTGCCACGAGTCAAGTTTTGGAGGCATTTAAATGGTCTCCAATTGAATTAAAATCAAAAGAAGGACTGGCGCTTCTAAATGGAACACAATTTATGAGCGCTTATGGAGTGCATATGCTCATCAGCTCTTATAAGATTTCTTATTTGGCAGATCTAATTGGCAGTATTTCTTTGGAGGCCTTTGATGGTCGCATTGAACCGTTTAATGAATTGATCCATTTGGTAAGACCCCACAAAGGCCAATTAAAAACAGCTGAACGCGTTCGGGAATTTTTAGATGGAAGTGAGCTTATCGCCCAAGACAAGGAACATGTTCAAGATCCGTATTCCTTTAGATGTATGCCTCAAGTTCATGGAGCAACAAAAGATACTTTAGATTATGTTCAAAAGGTCTTCATCACCGAAATCAATTCAGTAACCGACAATCCCAACATTTTTGTGGGTGATGACGAAATTATTTCTGGCGGAAATTTCCACGGTCAACCTTTGGCATTGGCACTGGACTATTTAAAAATCGCCATGGCAGAGTTAGGAAACATATCAGAGCGAAGAACCTACCAATTAGTATTGGGATTAAGAGGTTTGCCTACGTTTTTAGTGGATAATCCAGGGTTGAATTCTGGTTTTATGATTCCGCAATATACCGCAGCGAGCATTGTAAGTGCCAATAAACAACTGGCCAGTCCTGCGAGTATAGATAGCATTGTATCCAGCAATGGGCAGGAAGATCATGTAAGTATGGGCGCTAATGCATCAACGCAGGCCTATCAATTGATTACCAATGTGAACCGTATTTTGAGCATTGAGTTACTTAACGCCTCGCAAGCCTTGTTTTTTAGAAAGCCGGTACAATCCTCCCCTCTTATAGAATCGTTTTTAAAAACCTATAGAGCCGATGTTAAGTTTGTAAGTGAAGACCAAATATTACATAATTTAATCAAAACCTCAGAAACATTTTTGAAAGAATTGATCATTGAAAATAACTTGTTATTCGATTAAATACCTAAAAAATATGTTAAAACGTAAATTTATGTAGGACACATTTTTTTTTATCAAAAATATTTGGCAATCAGCGTATTATAATATAAATTTGACCAATTGAAACGCATTTATTTAGTTTAAACTATTTTTTTTAACTAAATAATTATGTTTTTCATACTTCCTTAATAATTGTTTAATAGCAAAACAATTGATTTTTAATAGCACAATTGATTCATAGCGAACAATTGATTTTTAGCAAAATTATTTTTTAGATTTTATCATCATGGGTTTTTGACCTTAGGTTCAAGCGCTTGTTTTGATATTTCATTTGAAGCTCTCACCGCTACGTTTTTTCGTGGTTGTTTTTGCCGACAATACGTGTATTGTCCTTATATGAATCAAATAATTTTAACTTAAATCAAATGTTATGTTTATGAGCAATTTTACACAAGCAGATGGTGGCGTCAAGCACAGAAGAGCCATCACTAATGAATGGTGTTGCAGCCTATTGCATAAAACTGGTTACATTAAAGGCATCAAGGCCATTGCGCTTTGCATGCTTTTTGTATTTAGTTTTGGTATTACGCTAGCACAACAAAACAAATCGCTGCAAGAAGCGAAGAATGTAGTGACAGTTTTAGCACAACAAATGTCACGAACCAATGCCCCAACAAACGGATGCATTAGCGATGCTCCCGAAGGACCATCAGTAGATTTAGTGGCTGCTGGGATTCAAGTCTTTCATGATGAAGGTGTTATTACTGCAATTAAAAGCATAGAGGTTTCAGGAACCGATTGTGAATGGGTAGTCACTTATACTTATGATATCTATTGTAACGGTATGTACTTATTTAGTATTCCTCAAGTTTATGTTGGGGGAGACGATATTCCTCCAACACTCACAACCCAAAGCGAAGGCGGTGAATTGGGCTGTAACCCAGAGACCATTCCTACTCCAGAATTTGATGCAGATGATAACTGTGGAGATATTGATCCCATGGTAACTGCTGGAGATATTGTTGAAGATGGTTGTTTTAGATCCCAAACCTTTACAGCTACCGCAACCGATGCCTGTGGCAACCAGGCAGAACCAATTGAAATCACCTATACGTGGACGTCTGATTTGGAAGCACCTGTAATTGAAACCGATAGCGAGGATGCCGATTTGGGTTGTAATCCAGAAACCTTGCCAGTACCATCATTTAGCGCAACAGATAATTGTGGAGATGTAGTGGTGATGGTCGTGCCTGGTGAAATTATAGCAGACGGTTGCTTTAGATCGCAAACCTATACTGCCAACGTGAGCGATGCCTGTGGCAATCAAGCTGAGCCCGAAAGTGTAACCTATACTTGGACTGTTGATACCATAAACCCATACATTCAGACCCAACAAGGCGATGAAGATTTAGGCTGTAATCCTCAGGACATTCCAATACCATTTTTCGTTGCATCTGATAATTGCGGAGAAGCGGAATTAATGGTGAGTTATGGAGACATTATGGAAGATGGCTGCAGTAGATCTCAAACCTTTACCGCCAGTGCCACTGATGCCTGTGGCAATCAAGCTGAACCCATCGATATTACGTATACTTGGATCGTAGATCTTGAAGCACCCGTGATAGAATCAGAATTTGAGACTTCCGATCTTGGATGTAATCCAGAAGTTATCCCAACACCAGACTTTATGGGTTCAGATAATTGTGGCGAAGTCAGTGTTGACATTGAAGCAGGAGAGGTACAAGGTGAAGATTGTGAGCGATCACAAACCTTTACTGCCACTGCTACGGATGCCTGTGGAAATGAAGCAGAACCTGCAACCGTAACCTACACTTGGACGGTTGATACAGAAAATCCTGTTATTACTGTAGCATCATCGGGTGATGGAGATGGAGATGGTGATACTGGTGGCGACCAAGACGGAGATGAGGACGAGTGCTACGGTTCTTCCGTGATGAGTTACAATCCGGGTCCCTTAAAAAATGGAGGTCCTATTGTTGATCCTGCGCGTATTGATCCGCTCAAGGCGCTTGGTGCGCCTCAAAATGACGATACCAACAACTTCGTGTCCCTAGGTTACGGTGGTGAGATTATCATTGGTTTTGATGGTTTGGTTTACAACCTGCCCGGTGATGACTTAATGGTATTAGAGACTACCTTTAACAGTAATACTTTTGATTCCTATCCTGAGTCTGCCGATGTATTTGTAAGCCAAGATGGAGTTACGTATTACTTAATAGGAACTGATGTAACAAACCAATTCGCTTCTCTTGATATTGCAAATGCAAGTATCCCTTTGGCCTACATCAGTTTTGTTAAAGTAGTTGATACTACGCCAGCCGATTCTCAATCTACAGACGCTTTTGACCTAGATGGGATTATAGCGATCACTGGTTGTGCTCCAAATTCTGGTGGAGACCCTAATGATTTGGGATGTAATCCTTCCCTTGACGATTTAACTCCAAACTTTATGGTGAGCGATAATTGTTCAGAAGGTGAAGCTACCGTAACTACAGATGGGCCTGTGGCTGATGAGGAAGGTTGTGGGTTCTCTCAAACCTTTACTGCAAATTATACCGATGATTGTGGCAATGCTGCAGAACCTGTAAGTGTAACTTATATTTGGACGGTAGATCTTGAAGGACCTGTTATCACTACGGAAGCTTTTGATACCGATTTGGGTTGTAATCCTTCTGAAGAAGAATTTGTTATTCCAGAATTTGAAGTAACCGATAATTGTTCAGCAGGTGATGCCATCGTAACTCAAGATGAAGATGTTGTGGACGGATGTTCAATGTTTAGAACCTATACAGCCAACTTTACGGATGCATGTGGAAACGTTGCACAATCCATAAGTGTCACTTACACTTGGACTTCGGATACGGAAATTCCTGTAATCGACCCATTAGAAGATGACGATTTAGGGTGTAATCCAGAAGAAATTATGGAGCCACTATTCACCGCTAGTGATAATTGTGAAGTAGGTACGCCCGCTGTTACCGCTGGAGACATCATAGCAGATGGTTGTAACCGTTCACAAACGTTCACAGCAAATGTAATGGATGCCTGCGGAAATGATGCAGAGCCTGTAACGGTAACTTATACATGGATCGTTGATACCGAAGCACCTATTATTACCACTAGCTCTGGAACGGATGGCGATGGCGATGATAATGGCGATGGCAATGAAACTATTGACGAATGTTATGGTTCTACCGTTATAGCTTATAATCCAGGTGTTACTAAGAGTGGTAATCCAATTGCGCCTAATCGTTTAAATCCTAATCAAGGTCTTGGTGCTCCTCAAAATGACGATACCCTCAATTTCGTATCTCTGGGATATGGAGGTGAAATTATAATCGGTTTCAATGGTGCAGTTTATAATAACCCAGGCGATGATATTGCCATATTGGAAACTTCTTTTGGGGACGTCAGTTTTGATGCTTATCCAGAAAGTGCAGATGTTTATGTATCAATGGATGGTGTTACTTTTTACCTCATAGGTACCGATATCACCAATGCGTTTGGAGACTTTGATATTAGCAATGCACCAGTGTACTTGCCATTTATTACCCAAGTGAAGCTTGTAGATACCACACCAGCAGACTCAGTTTCTGAGGATGGTTATGATTTAGACGGTATTATAGCACTTACTGGTTGCTCTTTGATCCCAGATGAAAATGAAAATGATTTAGGATGTAATCCAGAAACAATTCCAGTGCCAGAATTTACAGCTACCGATAATTGTTCTGAAGTTGAAGTTTCAGTTTCAACCGAAGGACCAGTCGCTACAGCTAATTGTGGTTACGAACAAACCTTTACTGCCACTGCGACAGATGATTGTGGCAATGTTGCTGAACCAGTGAGCGTGACGTATACGTGGACGGTGGATTTAGAAGCACCAACAATTACTTCAGACGCTGAGGATATGGATCTAGGTTGTAACCCTTCCGAAGAAGACTTTATGACGCCGACCTTTGATGTAGCCGATAATTGTTCCGCAGATCTTAATGCAGAAGTTACAATTGGAGAAATTGTGGTTGACGGTTGCTCAAGATCCCTTACTTATACTGCCAATGCGACCGATAATTGTGGTAATGATGCAGAGCCTGTTACAGTTACCTTTACTTGGACCATGGACACTGATGACCCAATAATTGATGTAGAGGCAGAACCAATGATGGTAGAGTGTGACGGAGAAGGCAATACTGACGAACTTGAGGACTATCTAACTAATTTTGGTGGTGCAATGGCCAGTGATCTATGTGGAGACGTCACTTGGACTAGTGAAGTTGGAGAGCCTACTATTGATGGATGTATTACTTCAATAATGGTGACTTTTACAGCAACAGATCATTGTAGTAATTATACTTCAACAACTGGTATATTTACAATTGAAGATTCTGTAGGTCCAGAGTTTGATGAAACTTTAGAAGATTATAGCGTACAGTGTCTAGACGACGTGCCAGAAGCCGATCTTTTGACCGCAACAGATAGTTGTTCTGGTGCTGCCGAAGTTAGCTACTCAACAAGTGAGACTGGTGATGCTGCCGATCTTGACCCTTGTGAAACCACGATCGTTCGCACGTGGACTGCTACTGATGCCTGTGGAAACGAAACAGTTTACACACAAACCATTACTGTTGCAGATACCACTGCGCCAATAATTGCTTGTCCATCCTCTAGTGTAGATGATAGAATCGTTATCGATCCATCGATAGACTGTACCGATAGTTTTGCAATAGTGGATTTCCTTAACGTTCAATTGGAAGATAATTGTTCGCCAACTGTTGCTGCAACACCATCAAGCATTATAAGATATAGTGATCTATACAATACTTTACCAGATGGTTCAATTGAGGTCTTTGGGGTACTCACTTATGCAGCTGGCCATAATGAAGACCAGTGTGGTAACTTTGCAGAAGATGATTGTGTTGTTTACTTCTATTACATCGAAACTCCTGAGACTTCAGGTGGATTGAGAAGTGCAGATATTTGTAAAACAACCGAATTTTTTGATGGAAGAAGTCGTCTTACTGAACGCTGTGGATCACCAGAAGTTGTTGCTGTAGCGTTTACAGCATATCCGGTACCTTTCAACAACGAGATTAACATTGGGTACTCATTTGATTATGATACCAAAATAGCAATCAAAGTGTATGACACTAAAGGGGTTGTAGTTTCTGAAATGACTTTGGACAACTATATTGCTGGTACTAAAGGTGAAACCACCATAGATCTTTCTAGAGTTGCGACTCAAATGCTCTATGTGAAATTGGAAACCGATAGAGGTGAACAAATTAAGAAAATCATTTCTTCTGGTAAGAAATAATAATTAGGGATTTAACCTAAGGGTAATTGTAAAGGCAGCTAAGTTTTAGCTGCCTTTTTTTTGTTATATAATCACTACCCGCGGAAACAATTCTAGTTATCAATTAAAACAGTTTAAAAATAATGTTTGAATTAGTTTGAAGTATTATGGGAGTGTGACAGCATGATTTTTGAAAATCTAATAAAGAATAGATAAAATAAAGTGACCTGCTATAAATAGATTACGGTTGTTTCAATAATCCGTTCGCCCATTCAATAGCTTCTGCTAAAGTATCAAATACCCCAAAAGGTTTTTGTAAAAAAAGTTTTTCGATTTTAGTATTGCTTTTGGCTATAAAATTGGAGGAGACGACACAGAATCCTATTAAATTTTCAATTTTTGAAGTCGATTCGTAAACGGAAGGATTAACCGCGTATGAATGGATGCGATGGGTGATATAAACAAATGGCTTATTTCGAAAATGGGTGTTAGCCACATTTTCCAATACATTATTTGTTTGTGCATCAATGACCTCTCCTTCACGCACCTCTACAATCATGTAGTGATCGTGGATTTGGATATCACAAAAAGTAAGTTTTAAAGACGTAATCATTATTAAAAGCTAGTAATAAGTTGAAAAAAAATATAAAAAGCCCCTAATTTTAGGGGCTTTAATTTAAATGTAACGTAATCTTAGGATTTGGATTCTTTTTCTTTTGATGAAATTGTTACGATCAATTCTTCTTTCTCGCCATCAAGATCCATTAAGATCGTATCACCATCATGCAATTTGGAATTAATGATTTCCTCTGCAAGCGCATCTTCTACATACTTTTGAATAGCTCTCTTAAGAGGTCTTGCGCCATATTGCTTATCAAAACCTTTCTCGGCTATGTATCCCTTAGCCTTGTCGGTTAATACAAGTTCATAGCCTAAATCTTTAATTCTAATGATAAGATGAGACAATTCAATATCAATAATCTTATTAATGTCGTCTTTTTCAAGCGCATTAAAGACCATAACATCGTCAATTCGATTTAAAAATTCTGGTGCAAATGCTTTTTTCAAGGCATTTTCAATTACACTTCTCGTATTATCGTCTGACTGTGCAATTTTAGCTGCAGTTCCAAATCCGACGCCTTGACCAAAATCCTTAAGTTTTCGCGCTCCAATATTGGAGGTCATAATAATGATTGTATTTCTAAAATCAATTTTTCTCCCTAAACTATCGGTGAGATAGCCATCATCGAGCACCTGTAGAAGCATATTAAACACATCTGGGTGTGCCTTTTCTATTTCGTCTAAGAGAATAACAGCATAAGGCTTGCGTCTCACTTTTTCAGTCAATTGCCCACCTTCTTCATAACCAACATATCCTGGAGGCGCACCTACTAATCTCGAGATTGCAAATTTCTCCATGTATTCACTCATGTCAATTCTTACCAGAGCGTCATCAGAATCAAATAATTCACGAGCCAAAACTTTGGCCAATTGTGTTTTGCCAACTCCAGTTTGGCCCAAAAATATAAATGAACCAATAGGTTTGTTTGGATCCTTGAGACCTGCTCGATTTCGCTGAATGGCCTTAACCACCTTAGCCACTGCTTCATCTTGACCAATCACCTTGCCTTTAATCAACTCAGGTAGTTGTGCTAGTTTATTGCTTTCCGTTTGAGCGATTCTATTCACAGGAATCCCCGTCATCATGGAGACCACATCGGCAACATTGTCTTCACTTACGGTTTCTCGGTGCAACTTGGTGTCTTCTTCCCATTTCTCTTGAGCAATGGCAAGCTCCTTTTCGAGTCGTTTCTCATCGTCTCTTAATTTAGCTGCTTCCTCGTATTTTTGTTTTTTGACTACCGTATTTTTTGTTTCCTTCACATCTTCCAACTTCTGTTCGAGTTCTAGAATTTGTTTGGGTACCTCAATATTTGTAATGTGCACGCGCGAACCAGCTTCATCCAAGGCATCAATGGCTTTATCTGGTAAGAAACGTTCAGTCATGTATCTGTTCGTCAACTTAACACAGGCTTCAATGGCTTCTTGTGTGTACTCCACATGGTGATGTTCTTCGTATTTACCTTTAATGTTGTTGAGAATTTCAATGGTTTCTTCTACCGAGGTAGGTTCCACGATCACTTTTTGAAAACGTCGCTCCAAGGCTCCGTCTTTCTCAATATATTGTCGGTATTCATCTAGAGTAGTGGCACCAATACATTGTATTTCACCACGCGCTAAAGCCGGTTTAAACATGTTGGAAGCATCTAAGCTTCCGGTAGCACCACCAGCGCCAACAATGGTGTGAATCTCATCGATGAATAAAATAATATCATCATTTTTTTCGAGTTCGTTCATAACCGCTTTCATGCGCTCTTCAAACTGTCCTCTATATTTTGTGCCTGCAACTAAGCTTGCCAAATCTAAAGTGACCACGCGCTTGTTGAACAATATTCTTGAAACCTTTCGCTTCACGATTCTAAGCGCTAAACCTTCAGCAATGGCAGATTTACCAACGCCTGGTTCACCAATAAGTAAGGGGTTGTTTTTCTTTCTTCGGCTTAATATTTGGGACACTCGTTGAATTTCCTTTTCACGTCCCACAACAGGATCTAATTTTCCATCCTCTGCCATTACGGTTAAATCTCTTCCGAAGTTATCCAAAACCGGGGTTTTAGATTTCTTGGTAGATTTTGTGGCGCTTTGACCAAATGGATTTTGTTTGGCATCATCACCATCACGCGCATCATCTTCAGAAAATGATTCGGCTTTAGGGAGATCTATAAAATCATCGTCATTTGTGATCATAAGTTTGAATTGTTCTTTTACGTTATCATAATCCACTTTCAACTTATTTAAAAGTTTGGTAGTAGGATCATTTTCGTTTCTCAAAATGCACAATAATAAATGTGCAGTGTTAATTGAGGAACTTTGAAATAGCTTCGCCTCTAAAAACGTAGTTTTTAAAGCGCGCTCTGCTTGTCGTGTTAAGTGTAAATTCTTTTTTTCATTAGACGCTACAGCAACATTTGAATTAGCGGGGCTCAAGATCTCAACCTTTCTGCGTAGGTGGTTCAAATCAATTTCTAAAGCTGCTAATATATCAATGGCCTTACCGTTACCATCTCTAAGCAAACCAAGCATTAAATGTTCGGTTCCAATAAAATCATGGCCTAGGCGTAAGGCTTCTTCTTTGCTAAATGCTATTACATCCTTAACTCTTGGGGAAAAATTGTCATCCATAGTAATTTCTTTGTGCATTAAAAATAATAAAACTTACTGTAATAAGGCAAAAACTATACCTTAAATATAAAGCACTACTAATAGAGTTAAAAAAGTTTAGAAAATCAAAATATTGCGGTTATTACTTATTAAAAAGATTCACAGGCAATGTTAATAAAAAAAACTAAAAACGACCTTAAAACCGCTTTAAACATGCTTAAAATGGTTATCTTAGCACGGTTTGAAAACTTACAAAAAATAATAATAAATATATATGCAAGAAGAAGAGAAGGTGATTCCTATCAATATTGAAGATGAAATGAAGTCGGCATACATTGATTATTCAATGTCGGTCATTGTGTCACGTGCCTTACCAGATGTTCGTGATGGTTTAAAACCAGTACACAGACGCGTTTTATTTGGAATGCACGAACTAGGAGTGAGATCAAATACTGCACATAAAAAATCGGCAAGAATAGTTGGTGAGGTTTTAGGTAAATATCACCCGCACGGTGATACCTCTGTTTATGACGCTATGGTGCGTATGGCACAAGAGTGGAGTTTGCGTTACATGTTGGTAGATGGCCAAGGTAACTTTGGTTCTGTTGATGGTGATAGCCCTGCAGCCATGCGTTATACAGAAGCTAGAATGCAGAAAATTTCTGAGGAAATGCTCGCTGATATCGATAAAGAAACGGTTGATCAAAAACTGAATTTTGATGATACCTTGCATGAGCCTACTGTTTTGCCAACCCGTATTCCAGGCCTATTGGTTAATGGTGCGTCTGGTATTGCTGTTGGTATGGCTACCAATATGCCACCTCATAATTTAACTGAAGTTGTAGATGGTATAGTTGCATACATTGAAAATAATGATATTGAAATAGACGAACTAATCCAACACGTTAAGGCACCCGATTTTCCTACTGGTGGTACCATTTATGGGTATGATGGTGTGCGCGAAGCCTTTAAAACTGGGCGTGGACGAATTGTCATGCGTGGAAAGGCTCGTATCGAAGAGGTTCAAGGTCGCGAGACTATTATTGTAACCGAAATTCCTTATCAAGTGAATAAGGCAGATATGATCAAGAAAACTGCCGACTTGGTTAATGATAAACGTATAGACGGGATTTCACTAATTAGAGATGAATCTGATAGAAACGGGATGCGTATTGTTTATATCCTTAAACGAGATGCCATCCCTAATATTGTACTAAATATGTTGTATAAATATACAGCATTGCAGTCGTCCTTTAGTGTTAATAATATTGCTTTGGTAAAAGGGCGCCCACAATTGTTAAACCTTAAAGAAATGATTCACCATTTTGTGGAGCATAGACATGAGGTAGTGGTGAGACGTACAACTTATGAATTGCGCAAAGCGGAAGAAAGAGCGCATATATTGGAAGGATTGATTATCGCTTCAGATAATATTGATGAAGTGATTGCCATTATTCGCGGATCTTCAAATGCTGAAGAAGCCCGTGCTAAATTAATAGAGCGCTTTGAATTATCTGAAATCCAAGCCAAAGCGATCGTAGAAATGCGATTACGTCAACTCACAGGTCTGGAGCAAGATAAATTGCGTACGGAATATGACGAACTAATGAAAACCATTGATGATTTAAAAGACATCCTTGACAAAAAAGATCGTCGATACGATATTATTAAGGAGGAACTTTTGGTCATTAGAGAGAAATATGGTGATGAAAGACGCTCGGTTATTGAATATGCTGGCGGTGATTTGAGCATCGAGGACATGATTCCAGATGAGCAAGTGGTTATTACGATTTCGCATGCTGGTTATATTAAAAGAACTTCATTGGCAGAATATAAGACACAGAATAGAGGAGGCGTAGGCCAAAAAGCTTCCACAACACGAAATGAGGACTTTCTTGAATACTTGTTTGTGGGTACCAACCACCAATACATGTTATTCTTTACCCAAAAAGGAAAATGTTTTTGGATGCGTGTTTATGAAATTCCAGAAGGCAGTAAAACTTCCAAGGGTAGAGCAATCCAAAACTTAATCAATATTGAGCAAGATGATAAGGTGAAGGCGTTTATATGTACCCAAGATCTTAAGGATGAGGATTACATTAATAGTCACTATGTCATTATGGCAACTAAAAAGGGTCAGGTCAAGAAAACATCTTTAGAACAATATTCGCGACCAAGAACAAACGGAATCAATGCCATTACAATCAAGGAAAATGATGAGTTGCTCGAAGCTAAGTTAACTACGGGGAACAGTCAGGTGATGTTGGCGTTAAAGTCTGGTAAAGCCATTCGATTTGAGGAAGCCAAAACGAGACCCATGGGACGAAATGCTTCTGGAGTAAGGGGTATTCGTTTAAATAATGATAAGGATGAAGTTATTGGTATGATCGCTATTGAAGATTCCCAAGAGGAATCTGTTTTAGTGGTTTCTGAAAAAGGGTACGGGAAACGTAGCTATATCGACGATCCAGAAGATGGAGAGGCGGTTTACAGAGTGACCAATCGGGGCGGAAAAGGTGTGAAAACCATTTCTATTACCGAAAAAACTGGTCATTTGGTGGCCATTAAAAGTGTGACCGATGAGGAAGATTTAATGATCATCAATAAGTCGGGTATCGCCATTAGAATGTCGGTAAATGAATTGAGAGTTATGGGACGTGCCACCCAAGGCGTCAAACTTATTAATTTGAAGGGCAATGATTCTATAGCTGCTGTTGCAAAAGTGATGAAGGAAGACGAAGCGGATGTTATTTTAGAAGAGGGTCAAAACGACGCCAATCCAGACGATCAGAAGGATGGCACAGATGTTGATATTTCAGAAGAAGAATAAATTACAAAACAAATACTAACACTAAAAATTAATTAATAATGAAAAAACGAGTAATAATTGCTGTTGCACTTTTATATGGTACTTTCTCTTTTGCTCAAAAAAGTGAGCTAAGGGATGCCGATAAAGCAATAGGATCTGGAAACTTTGCTGATGCTAAATCGGCTTTGGCATTGGCAGAGCCAATGATTGCTGGAGCAGATGAAAAAACACAAGCTAAATATTATTTTTTAAAGGGGCAGGCGCTTTATGCTAATGGTACAGGCTCAACTGCTGATATTAATAGCGCCATTGAAAACTTTGATAAAACGAAAGCCATTGAAGAAAAGGCTGGTAATGATAAATATACGGGAGAGATTACAGATATGACCTCTACAATGATCAACGGGATTTTATCAAAGGCCAACGGGGCAATGCAAAGTAAAGATTACATTAAATCCTCTGCGGGTTTTGAACAAGCCTACAGAATGTCTCCTAAAGATACCTTGTATTTGTATTATGCAGCTTCTACAGCAGTGACTGCCCAAGATTATGACACTTCATTGAAGTATTATGAAGAACTTAGAGATCTAGGTTATGAAGGTGTAGGACTTGAGTATTATGCCACCAACAAAGAAACCGGTGAAGAGGAATCTTTTGATAGCAAAAATTTGAGAGATTTATCGGTAAGATCAGGATCTCACTTGGCACCAAAAGATAGAAGGACGGAGTCTAAAAAAGCGGAAATTGTTAAAAACATAGCCTTGATTCATTTAAGCAATGGTGATAACGAAAAAGCTATTGAAGCCATGAAAGAAGCTAGATTAGCTAATCCAGACGATTTAGGTTTGTTGATTTCAGAAGCTAACGTACAACTCAAAATGGGCAACAAAGAGCGCTTTAAGGAATTAATGGAAGAAGCGACCACTAAAGATCCCAAAAATCCAGAACTTCAATACAATCTTGGTGTGATTGCTGCGGAAGCTGGAGAGAATGAAGCTTCACAAAAGTATTATGAAAAAGCCATTGAATTGGATCCTTCATATGCTGATGCTTATACCAACCTGTCTGTATTAATGCTTTCTGGAGAATCTGGTATTGTTGAAGAAATGAATGCCTTGGGAACGTCATCCAAAGACAATAAGCGTTACGATGAGCTTCGTGAAGAGCGTGTACAGTTGTATAAAAAAGCAACACCTTATTTGGAAACTGCGTTAAAGCTTAAGCCTCAAAACATCGAAGCTGCTAAAACCTTAATGAATATCTATAGTATCACTTCTGAAACTGAAAAATTCAAAGCAATGAAAGCTAAAGTTGCAGAAATGGAAGCAGGAAACTAAAACCTTGTCACCCATTACATTGAAAAGAGTGATTTACGTAAGTAAGTCGCTCTTTTTTATGTCTTTAGTTTAAATATTGGTGCATGCTGAAATTAATTCAATTTAAGCAAGTTCCGTTCCATTTGTTCAATGGAACTATTATAGAATTTTTAGAAGCAGTCTTTATCCAGAAAGGTCTTTTGCTGCTAAATTATTTTTTTAATCACCCGAAGCTTGTGCGTGTGCTGATTCCTTTCAGCATTATAAATTCCGGAATGGTCCAAACGGTCAATTCTAACTTTTCCGTGGGCGTGAATAATATAATTGTCTTCCATAATAATTCCCACATGTACGATTTCACCATCATTATTATCAAAAAAGGCTAGATCTCCAGCCTCACTTTCTTCAATAAAACTTAAGGCCAATCCTTGTCTTGCCTGCTGAGAAGCGTCTCTCAATAAGGCATATCCATTGAGTTTATAGACCATTTGAGTAAAACCGGAGCAATCAATGCCAAACGGTGTCTTACCACCCCAAAGATAAGGAGCATTCAAGTACATAAATGCGGTAGAGATCAATTGATTTTTTTCATTAATGGTGGCAACGGTTTTACCGTCGTAATGATGATGAAGTAAATCAAGTCCGTTTAAGGTTGATCCCAAAGGAATCGTTATGAGTTGTTGGCTATGATCTTGAACCACTTCCAAAAGATCATTGCTCAACACAGGAGTTTCCGCGCAAAGCGCAGCGTATTGGGGCTCCGAAATCTCCAGATATTGTTTATGGTCTACCCAGCCTTCGTAAGTATCGTAAGCCAATTTAATTTTGCTCCAATACTTACGTTGCTCGGTAATCTTAAAAACTTCACCATAAAGAATTTGTGATACAAGTTCACTTTTATCTGAAGGTTCTGCTCTAAGCGGTATAATGCTAAGATTGCAAATTGCGTATAGCATCAAGAATTAGTTTCGTTCAATAACCATTGCCGATGCGCCTCCGCCACCATTGCATATGGCAGCAGCTCCTATTTTTGCATCGTTTTGTTCTAGCACGTTCAGCAAGGTAATCATGATGCGTACTCCAGAACAACCCAAGGGATGACCTAATGAGACCGCACCTCCATTAACGTTTACATTGCTATCCTTTAATCCTAAGATTTTCATATTTGCTAATCCTACGACTGCGAAAGCTTCATTAAGTTCAAAAAAGTCCACATCTTCCAATTTAAGATTCGCTTTGCCCAAAGCAATTGGCAATGCCTTTGCTGGCGCTGTAGTAAACCATTCGGGTTCCTGGGCGGCATCAGCGTAACTTTTTATAGTGGCCAATACTTTTAAGCCCAATTCATCTGCCTTTTCTCGACTCATTAATACCATAGCGCCTGCACCATCATTAATGGTAGATGCATTTGCAGCGGTAACGGTGCCTTCTTTTGTAAAGGCAGCTCTTAAACTCGGAATTTTTTCTAACTTCACGTTACTGAATTCTTCATCCTTAGAGACAATTATTGCATCACCACGACGTTGAGGTACTGAAACGGGTACGACTTCATTATCAAATTTTCCTTCTTCCCATGCTTTTGCCGATCGTTTGTAAGACTGAATGGCATAGTTATCTTGATCTTCTCTGGAGAATTTATATTCCGAAGCACAGGCATCAGCACAAACCCCCATGGCATTATTATCATAAGCATCGACCAAACCGTCTTTTTGCATGCCATCTTCCATCACAGCAGGGCCAAATTTTTGTCCAGCTCTTGCGTGGTAGTAATGTGGAATCGAACTCATGTTTTCCATACCGCCTGCAACAACAATATGAGTATCACCCAGCGCGATGGATTGTGCGGCTTGCATTAAGGCTTTCATACCAGAAGCGCACACCTTATTGATAGTGGTGCAAGGTACTGTGTTTGCTATCCCAGCATAAATAGCAGCTTGTCTCGCGGGAGCTTGCCCTTCACCTGCTTGTACAACGTTGCCCATAATCACTTCATCGACCAATTCTGGGTTTAATTTTATTTTATCTAAGGCACCCTTAATGGCAACAGCACCTAAACGCGGTGCAGGTACCGTTGATAAACTTCCTAAAAAACTTCCAATGGGCGTGCGTGCAGCCGATACGATTACAACTTCTTTACTCATGCTTTACTTTTTTTATTAAACTCACACAAAATTAGTCATTTTTTGCTTAATTTTTGGCATGTTAATCAGAACATCAAAACGATGGTCTACATTATTTTGTTACTTTTGAACCATATCAGGCCATTAGCACATAAGAAATTCAAAATTCAGGTTTCGCACCTCTAGTTGATGAAAAATTTAGTAAATAAATGGTATAAAAACCACTCCCTCTTCTATAAGATACTATTATTTATTAGTACTACGATCTTAATTGTTTATCTGTTTCCTAAAAGCGGAAAATTTAAATATGATTTTGGAAAAGGGAAACCTTGGCAATCAGAAAATCTCTATGCCCCATTTGATTTTGCCATCAAAAAATCTTCCGAAGAACTACAAAAGGAACAATTGGAGATTTCCTACAATAGCCCGGTCTATTTTGAAATTGATCCTGTTGTAAAGTCACAGGTTTACAAAGAATATTCTGAACAATTTAATAGTGTCTTTTCAGATAGCATTGTAAGGTCAAATCCTGAATTGAAAAATGTAGGGATTGCTGCGTTGGATAAAATCTATGCGGTGGGTCTTTTGGAAGAAAATTACGATTACGTTCCCACTAAGGAGGTTATTATTGTAGAAGATCAAACCCAGAAATTGCGTACTGAATTCTCTAAACTAACAAAATTTGATGGTTTTAAAAGCGTTGTGGAGAAGCAACTCAGTCTAAAAAATGACGCCAGATATCGTACCGCCTTTGTTTCTATGTTTTTTGACATTGTTACGCCCAACTTAACCTTAAACAAATCACTAACCCAAAATTCATTAAAAGATAAACTGGATGCGGTTTCATTGGTAAGAGGTAGTGTGGAAAAAGGAACCTTACTCATTTCTAAGGGTGAAATAGTAGAAGGCAATAAATATGATATTCTTAAATCGCTGGAAGCAGAGTATGAGTCTCAAGTTTGGACCACATCAGACTATAACTTGGTAATTTTTGCCTATGCTCTTTTAGTTTCCCTTGCTTTGTTAATGCTGCTCTTATTCTTGAGAAAATATCGAATGGAAGTGTTTATGGATAACACCAAAGTCACTTTTATTTTCTTCAACATTTTATTGATGATTTTGTTGACCACTTTGGTGGTTAATTACAATGCGCAGTATGTGTACGTTGTACCCCTATGTATCCTGCCATTGGTTCTAAAAGCGTTCTTCGATGCCAGATTGGGCTTATTCGCCCACGTGCTAACGGTTTTGTTATTAGGCTTTATCGTTCCTAGAAGCAATGAGTATATATTTCTACAAATCATTGCGGGCATTGTGACGATTTTAACGGTTTCGGAATTATATAAACGGGCGAACTTGTTTATTTCCGTAGGGCAAATTACCCTCATCTATATCATTTCCTATTTTGCTTTTTATGTGATTCATGAAGGAAGCTTGAATAATATCGACCTTACGACCTTCGGCTTATTTGTGCTCTGTGGTTTGGCAACGCTTTTTGTACAACCGTTGATCTACATTTATGAAAAGCTCTTTGGTTTGGTTTCAGATGTGTCTCTGTTGGAACTTTCAGACACGAACACGAAACTATTGAAAGAACTATCCAATAAAGCACCAGGAACCTTTCACCATTCCTTAAATGTCGCCAATTTAGCGGAAGCTTCAGCCAACGAAATAGGAGCCAATGCAATGCTGATTAGAGTAGGTGCCTTGTACCATGACATTGGTAAAATGAAAAATCCAACTTTTTTCACTGAAAATCAAGCTACTGGTTTAAACCCCCATGATGAATTATCGCCAAGAGAGAGCGCTAAGATTATTATAGACCATGTTATCTTGGGCATTGAGATTGCAAAGAAGAACAATCTTCCAGATCGTGTGATTGATTTTATTAGAACCCATCACGGGACCAGTATGGTTTATTATTTTTACATGAAGGAAAAAGAGATGGATGAAGACACCTTGCAAGAAGATTTTAGATACCCGGGTCCGCAACCTTTTAGTAAGGAAACCGCTATTTTAATGATGTGTGATAGTGTAGAAGCAGCCTCTAAAAGTTTGAAGGAGCCAACATCAACTAAAATAGATAAGTTTGTAGAGACCATTATAGCCAAGCAGATGGAAGATGGGCAATTTTTAAATGCCAACATTACCTTCAAGGAAATACAAATTATAAAGAAGGTATTGAAGTCTAAATTGGCAAATATTTTTCATTTAAGAATCGAATATCCTGAGTAACAGAGGCTTCGTAAAAAAGTGAAAAAATAGTTGTGATGTTGCCAATGAAAAGCTACATTTGCAACCGCAATTTATTGCTAAGTTCATATACAAGAGGAGAGGTGCCTGAGTGGCCGAAAGGAACGGTTTGCTAAATCGTCGTACCCCAAAAGGGTACCCGGGGTTCGAATCCCCGTCTCTCCGCTAATTTCATTGGAAATTAATTAATAGATAACCAAATCGGGGTGTAGCGTAGCCCGGTTATCGCGCCGCGTTTGGGACGCGGAGGTCGCAGGTTCGAATCCTGCCACCCCGACTATTTGAGACCCGTATTTGGATCTCAAAAAAGCCATAAGATCAAATTTTGATCTTATGGCTTTTTTTATACTCTAAACTCATATTCTGTAATAGCCCATCATTCCTTCTGCAAAGTACAGGGCTAATGATTTATTTGAAACTATTATTGAAATTTTAATGAAATAAGACTTTATTATTAATGACGTTCTAGTTTCTCAAATAATTGCACTAGGGTCCTTGACGTTTATAGTTTTGATAACAGTTTTAATTTCAAATAAAGGTTTAAAAAAAAAAGAGACTGTTTTTGACAGTCTCTTTCTATATCCATTTAAATAAGTGATTACTTAATAATTACTTTTTTAGTTTGTTGCTGTTGCTCATTATTCAATTTAACAACATAGATACCGGGGTTTAAGCTATTAGTATCAATTTTATTGGATTCAGAACCTTCTTCTAAGTAGGAGGTCAAAACCAAGCGCCCTTGTATATCATACACTGAAATTTTAGTGTTATCCAAAAGCAGTCCGTTGATAAATAATGTTTTTTCAGTTGCAAATAACTGTAGGTTTTTGCTTTCTTGATTTATAGTGGATAGAGTACTGTTCCCAATTCTCAAGAAGAAGCGTCCTGTACCATTAATAACAGCATCAGAAGTAAACGTATAATCTCCTGTATTTAATGAGGTAAAGGTATTTGTTTGATTGTCTTCCAAATACACTAGAGTTCCTTCAGGCAATGTAGACTCTTCTATGCTAAACGTTACTTGCTGACCTTGAAGCGTTTTTAATCCTAGCGGGATAATAACATCATTTAAGTCTGCCAAACCAAGACTTTGAATAGCCATATTGTACCCGGTATTATCTTCTACTAGTTGTGAATATATCATAAAGTTGGAAGAAGTTCCATTATAAACCCCAGCATCATAACCAGGATCTAATCCTAACGTCGAATTGCTGTTAAAGTAAAATTCAGTGACAAAGTTATTAGAACCTTGATCTGCTCGTAAACGTAATTTTTGACTATTATTACTATTTCGTCCCATTATAAAATCATCGGTTCCAGTAAACGTTTGCATGCCCGTTGTAAATGTGATCGTATTGGAGACGTCATCAGGTTTATTAGCAAGCAGAAACCCTTGACCTGGTGCAATATTCAGATCTGTATTGGATACATAATTGATAATAGTAAAAAGGCCAATGTTGGTGCCTGGCGAATTAACGCCACTGTTATAACCATAAATAGCAGTGGTAACTGGGTGTAAAACCGAAGCATTCTGCGCTAAAAATGCTTGAGAATCTAAATAAATAGGATAAGGGTTCCCCACAGAGTTCCAATAATTATCGGTGGTAGTATTTGTGGTTATATCAACAGTTTCCGACGTTTTTGAGACTGCTCCCGTAAATCTTAAGGTTTGTCCATTGTCGGTAGCAGCTCTATAGCCAACTGCCCTTTCTAGTAGAACATCTCCATCTGTGGAGGAATCATAATTTGTATAAGTTTCGGTCTCATTGTTATAAGGGCCAAATGCATATAACGTTGTAACGCTAGGCGAGTTTACAAGGTCGTCAGAATTTAGAGTTAATTCATCATCCGAACTGTAATTTAAAAAATCGGTAAAAGTAACATCTCCTTCTAATTTTAATGGTAAGGAAATTAAGTCATTGCCACCTGGCACTCCAGACGAACCGACCATATTTACGTAGCGATCGTAGTTAACAATTGTAGATGGACCAACATCTCCTTTTAATAATAAGGACGCAAAACTGTTTGATGTAGATTTAAGATTAAGCTCAGATGCATAAAGCGTGGTGCTTGACGCGATAGAAACTGATGTACCAGGACTTACAGTCATAGTACTGGCCAAATCTTGGGCCTTAGACAGAAAGCCAATGGCAAATGTGAAACAGGTAAGGTAAATTCTTTTCATTTTTATATAATTTTTTTGAACACAATTATGCAAGAAACACCATAAATTTTAATTATTCAAATAATTGGACTGATAATTTTTTTGATATTTTGTACTTAATTTAAAGATATATTGATTTAATGCTTAAATGAAAATTTATATTGCGCCGAACAATTAGAACTGAATTTATTGGAAGTCGTTGTGCATAGCCAAAAACATCTGGCTAAATTTGATTTTTAAAATTTTTTAGCGTTATTTCGTGAATTGTTAAATTAAAATAAATTACTATGAAGTCATTATTTACCCTAATTGGTGTTTTTTTATTATTTACTATGAGTACGTTTGCCCAGGTGGGTATTGGTATTGAAACACCTGATGCATCTAGTATTTTGCATCTTGAAAGCACCAATGCTGGATTATTGCTTCCCAGATTGGACGAAACCCAAAGAGATGGTATCTTAAGTCCGGCAAGAGGATTAGTCATTTACAATACTACTGCCGACGCCATTGAAATTAATACAAGTATCGATCCAGCTGTACCGGCATGGAGCATTTTGGATACCGTAGACGACACAAAACCAGTTTTAGCCCCAAGTGTTACCACTCCTGAAATGAACGCCTTACCAACAACCGTTGGTTCTTTAGTATTTAATACTACCGCTAATTGCCTATTTCAATACAAGACAGGTGGATGGCAAAGTTTGTGTGAAGCGGAATCTGCAAAAATTGTAACGCTTTACAAGAATCTTAATGGTGCAAGTAATAGTATTACTTCCGCAAATACTTCATCTAACTTTACTAATTTTCCTTTAGGTTCTTCAGAAGTCACTGAGATAGATAGTGATTACTTTACAGTTACAGGTAATGGCCAAATACAAGTACTCAAAGCAGGAAGTTATCTTATAAGTGGTAGTTTGTCAGTGCAGAATTTATTAATCGGAACTCATAAATATATTTTAGCAGTTTTTAGAAATGGTACGCGTATAGGATATTTGGCTCGCGGTTTTTCAACTATTCCATCGGGCGTTTCAGGTGGGGCCGATTATTTTGGTACTTCAGGAACATTTCAGTATAAATTTAACCAAAACGACGTTATTAGCGTTCAGTACCTTTTAGATAATGGTTCCTCAAACATGAAAGGGGATTTATTGCACATTGGTATGGTTAAACTATAAAGTTTCAGAATTAGATTAAATTTATTAAAGGCTAATTATAAAGTTCAATTTGAACTTGTAGTTAGCCTTTTTTGTGTCAAGGCGTTAAGTTTTTCTTAAAAGCTGAGGAAACAAAGGGTTCCATTCTTTATTCTGCTATTAAAATAATAGTTTTGTATCATAAATTAATGAAAATAAGAAATTTATGAGTCAAGTAAAAGACAGTGATACGGTAAAAGTACATTACACAGGAAAATTAAAAGAAAGCGGACAAGTCTTTGACAGCTCTCAAGATCGTGAGCCTTTAGAGTTTACATTGGGTCAAGGCATGTTGATTCCTGGTTTTGAAAATGCAGTTATCGATATGAAAGTGAATGATAAAAAAACAGTTGAAATTCCTATGACTGAAGCTTACGGTGAAGTTCAAAAGGAATTGTTCCATAAAGTAGAAAAGCAACAATTACCTGAAGAAGTTAAACCCGAAGTTGGTTTAGGTTTGGTTTCTAAAGATGCACAGGGCAATGAACACCAATTTAGAATAGCAGAAGTCAATGACGATCACATCATTGTTGATGGCAATCATCCTTTGGCAGGACAAGAATTGGTATTTGATCTCGAATTGGTAGAAATTAAATAAGTACCATATAGTATTTAATAGAAGAACCCGTGTGAATTTTAATTCACGCGGGTTTTTTGTTTGATAAAATGAAACATGGCTAGTTACTTTCCAATATGGGCATCGGACCAATTTTATAGGCATCTTCCAATTCCTTGATCTTTTCTGGCATGGTTTCATAAAGATCCTTGCGTTCACCTGGATCTTCTTCCAAATTGAACAGTTTCAAACTCAAATCATTTCTTATTGGCGCAATATATTGAGCTGAAGGTTCGCTTTTCCAGTGATTTTCCTTCGCGTTGGTAAGTTTCCAATCGCCTTTTCGCACGGCTCAGGTTTTTTGCCATTTCCATATTAGAACGCGGTCCGGTTGAGGATTAAATAGGTTTATACCATCTAACTCTGTATCGTTTAATGTGATGCCCGCAACACTCGTAAGCGTTGGTAAAATATCGGTAGCCGATACGCACGCCCGTTCCACTTTGCCTGCTTCAATATGGTTTGGCCAAACCATGGCCATAGGCACGCGAATCCCGCCTTCCCATAAGGCATATTTTCCGCCAGTTAAGGGAGCATTATTACTGCCGGTTAATGGAGAACCACCATTGTCTGATATAAACACTATCAACGTGTTTTTGTCTAATTGTTCCTGCTCTAAAGCATCGAGCACACGACCAATGTTATCGTCTAAGCAGTCTAAATTGGCTAAATAGTATGTTCTTAAGTCCTCGGTTTTGATGGCACCAACTCTAGAATATTTGTCGTAATAGGCGGAGTAGGTGCCAGCTTTGTGTTTCTCAAAAGCCACGAGACTATCGGGATCATAATTAGCGATTTCCTTAACATTGTATTTGTCCAGATATTTCTTTGGGACTTCATGTATTAAATGGTGCACTGCGTTATAAGACAGCATTAAAAAGAAAGGTTTATCGCGTTTCCGTTTCAAATAGGCAATAGTTTCATCTGTGAAGATTTCAGTAAGATAGCCATCTTCATAACTTTTTTCACCCATATTGTACATCAGAGGACCTAACAATGCGCTTGTGCCATATGGGTCTGGCGTTCGGTCTTTTATATTTTGAGAGCTTAGCCCATAATCATGTGCATGAGCCGAAAACCTTAAAAACTCATCAAATCCATGATTAAAGGTATATTCCCTAAACTCATTTTTATGAAAGATGGCTAGTCTTAATTGGTTACAATTAGATCCTCTGATGAAATATCAATCCATCTGATCAATACGTTTAAAAATTTCAGAAGAATTTTTCAAAAGATTAGATTATAGTAATATGGATTATTTTTTAGCTCAATTAAGAATAATTGAGAATGAAGGACGTGACGAATTGAAGACGCAAATGCATGTTTTAAATTCGAGTTTCTCTTGGCTCGGTCTAGTTAGGATTTAATATATTTAAACTAAATCTAATTCACCAAATGTCCATATTCAAAAGAGAACACTTAATTTATAAATTAAGGCAAAATTCAAATTGGGATGTCATAATTATTGGTGGCGGTGCAACGGGATTGGGAGTGGCTTTAGATTGTGCCACCAGAGGGTATAACACCTTACTTTTGGAGCAGGTTGATTTTGCCAAAGGCACATCGAGTAGAAGCACAAAGTTGGTGCATGGTGGCGTTCGTTATTTAGCCCAAGGCAATATTGACCTTGTACGGGAAGCTTTATACGAAAGAGGATTGATGCTGAAAAACGCACCGCATTTAGTTAGAAATCAATCGTTTATAATACCAAGTTACAGTTGGTGGGGTGTTGTTTTTTATACTCTCGGTCTTAAAGTGTATGATTTGTTATCTGGCAAGTTAAGTTTTGGTAAATCCGTAAGAATTGGTAAGAAAGAAACGATCACAAGAATCTCTACCCTAAAAGAAAACCACCTTAAGGGAGGCATTGTCTATCACGATGGTCAATTTGACGATTCTCGATTAGCGGTGAACATTGCCCAGACGTGCATTGAACAACGAGCGACAGTCCTTAATCATTTTAAAGTGAGAAGTTTGTTAAAGGATAACGACGGTTTAGTAAACGGGGTCATTGCCATCGATGCCGAAACGCATGAGGAATTTTGTCTAAAATCTAAAGTTGTGGTCAATGCTACTGGCGTTTTTACTGATGACATTTTGAAAATGGATCTGCCTTCAGCAAAAAATCGTATTAGACCAAGTCAAGGCATTCATCTGGTTTTTGATAAATCCTTCCTTCCCGGAAACGATGCGATAATGATACCTAAAACAAAAGATGGGCGCGTACTCTTTTTGGTGCCATGGCACAATCGGGTGGTAGTTGGTACAACAGATACCGTTTTGGATAGTCACAGTTTAGAACCAAAACCCTTGGAGGCCGAAATCGATTTTATAATAAGTACCGCAAATCAATACCTCAATAAAACAGTTACCCGTAAAGATGTGCTGAGCATCTTCGCAGGGTTGAGACCTCTGGCGGCTCCAATGGATAAATCTGAAAAGACCAAAGAAATCTCCAGAAGTCATAAAATCATCGTATCAGCATCGGAATTGATAACCATAACAGGTGGTAAATGGACGACCTATCGTAAAATGGCAGAGGATACAGTGAACAAGATTAATGAACTTAATAAATTGCCAAGTACACCCTGTAAAACAGCGCATTTGAGTATTCACGGGGCTATAGACCATAAAGGAGAACTAGGGCATTTGTACATCTATGGGACAGATGTTGAAGGCCTTAAAAAATTAAAGCAAGACCACCCCGAGTGGAGTGAGCGTTTGCATTGTCGCTTGGAATTTACCAAGGCTGAAGTGATATGGGCCATAAGACACGAAATGGCAAGAACGGTTGAAGACGTCCTCGCAAGGCGGGTGAGAGTTCTTTTTCTTGATGCAGAAGCTGCCCAAGAAATTGCGCCTATGGTGGGCGAATTGATTCGGGAAGAACTAAACCAAACAGAGGCGTGGCGCGAAGAAAGTATTTCAGCTTTTTTAACGATTGCCAAACACTATGTAATTACAAAATGACTTAATTTAGAAAGCTCGTTTTTGGGTGTGTTGCTCATGTTTGTAATTTCTCACTAAAATACTATGAAGTCCATATATAATGCTCTTTTTGCTATGGATTGATTTAACGTCTTAATTTTGTTTACTAACTGTCTAAGGCTATATTTACATGAGTTGCTCATCAAAAAGAAACTATTAAATTTAGTAAGGAATGAAGGTTTTAACTGCTATACTTTTTCTACTGCTATCTAAGCTACTCCAATCGCAGGAGCTTCCACCTATTCAACGTTTTACTGCTTCCAATTATAGTGGTGACAATCAAAATTGGATGGTTTCCCAAGGTTCAAACAATTACATATATATCGCAAACAATAAAGGTTTATTGGAATTTAATGGTGCCGAATGGAACACTTATCCTTCACCAAACAACACGATTTTAAGATCGGTTTTGGCAATTGGTTCAACAATTTACACGGGCTGTTATGAAGAATTTGGCTTTTGGAAAAAAAATGAATTTGGTAAACTGAAATATACCTCCCTTATACCCAAACTGGAAAATTATGCTTTTAATGACGATCAAATCTGGAACATCCTCCATTATGATGAGTGGATCCTATTTCAGTCCAGCCATTCTTTATTGTTCTATAATTTGGCTTCGGAAAGTTTTAAGATAATTTCTTCCAAAAAAATCATTTATAAAGTTTTCCTTGTTAATAATCGTATCTATTATCACGTTGCCAATGAAGGAATTTATCTTATTGAAGAAGGTAAGCCAAAACTTGTTATTGAAGATGCTATCGTCTTAAAAGATCGGGTCATCAATGTTTATGAGGCAAACAAAGGCTTGCTCGTGCTCACCAGAAATTCTGGGTTTTTTAGAACAGAAAACAAAAATTTGATCAAATGGGACATTGCTGCAAATAGCATATTGGCTCAATCAAATATCTTCAGTGGTATCAAGCTCAAAGACGACAGTTTCGTAATCGGCACCATATCAAATGGATTACTTGTTTTGGATGCTTATGGAAATATTAAATATAAGATCAACCAAAAGCTCGGGTTGGGAAACAATACAGTTTTGGCTCTTTTTGAAGATAGCGATCATAATGTATGGGTTGGCTTAGATAATGGACTAGACTGTATAAACATGACTTCACCCATAAAGACTTTTATAGATTATGAGGGCGCTTTAGGGACGGTT
>Ga0209309_10000980_pt1 | contig 30362 bp, 26 predicted proteins | sample COGITO_mtgs_1204_2_FD_184807 | JGI IMG/M metagenome (GOLD analysis project Ga0209309, IMG submission 184807) | Pelagic marine microbial communities from North Sea - COGITO_mtgs_120412 (SPAdes) (version 2) | ecosystem: Environmental > Aquatic > Marine > Epipelagic ... | reverse complement strand
CTATATACGGTTTTACAAGTGCTATTACTTTTTTGTGAAGTGTTACTAACCGTTTACTTTTTTTAATGCCGATAGACGAGAAGCTTTCTTCCTTGTCTTTGGAATATTGGAGATTGTTGGCCCATAGCGTATCATGTTCCACCGTTTTATAAAGTCCTTTTAATGCTTCCGTTACGTTGGAAAGATCGCTTTCTGAAATATAACATTGCAAAAGCGTGATATGCGGAATATGGTTTTTATCTAGTGTAAAATTAGTGCGATTGTCTTCCACTATCGCCTGATTCAATTGAACAGCCTGTTGATCCATTTCCTTAGGAAGCGTAAGCAATACATCTATAGCTATAATTTCCTCTTGTTTCGGAGCGCAAGCGTTGGCCATTATGAGAATTATAAGGGCGAGGATGTTCTTAGTCATATTGTATGATTAAAGTTAACCTGTTGGGCGAAACTAATTTCTGTTTGAAATAGCCTTTAAGAAAAGACCATTTATCGCAAAATGTCAGTCTGAGTCTGCCCGAACAGTCATTCAGGTGGGCTTGTCGAAGACGTTATAATTAGGAACGCTTCGACAGGCTCAGCGTGACATTGTAATACATTTTACAAAAAATAAGACACCATGATTTCGCTTAAACGATCCTGATCTACTTGCCCTATCGGGTGTTTAAAACCGTTTATTTCCAAAAAAGCCCCGTTGTTTAAAGTCCCGGCCAATTGTTCTGATTCTTTCTTACTGACCATAATATCTTCTGTGCCAAGGCAGACCAAAACCTCCGTCTCAATAGTTTTAAAAGATTCCGAATCAATGGCTTTGCCGTTCCCTAATCCGTGCATCATCTCAGCTGTTTTTGTTACAAGGGTTTTCCAAGTAGTTGAACCGTGCTCCTTTTTAAGTACTTCAACAAATTGTGGAATTTTTTCGACCATTTTTTCGGGGTTTAAGAGTCTAACTTCTTTTTCGGCCGTTTCAGAATCCCACTGAACTTTTGTTCCCAACGTCATCATTTTTTGGACTTTTTCAGGATACTCCTTCGCTAATTTTAGTGCTACATATCCTCCCATACTATACCCAAAAACGTTGGCCGAAGTCAATGAATTATCTTTCATAAAACGCAACACGTCTTCTTGAAACAATTCCATAGAAAATTTTTGATCTGTCGGATTGTTTCCGTGTCCAGAAAAATTGAATGCATGCACCCGAAAATGAGGCGCCAGCAGTTTCTTTAAACGTGTAAATTGGGTTTGGCTACCCAAAGCGCCGTGAAGCAATAGTAAGTCGGTCTTTTCTTTCATATTAAAAAAATAATTATTGGGAGACGCTTAGCACCTCCCAATTTTTTTTAAATGCTTTCAACAAAGTCTGAAAACACCTTTTTATGACGTTCCAAATCTAGATTACCGGAAACGGAGACCCGAACAATATAATCTTTGTCGCCTTCTTTAGTCGTCCCCTGCGTAGACGTTGCAGGAATCGTCCAATAGCAACCTTTTAACTGCCCGTAGCTCACACAGAACTTACTTTCATTCGGGATTTCGGTAATCATTAAGTTGATTAACTTCAGATTTAACGCACGTTTATACGCTTCTTTTTCTTTAGCAGTACTTCCTTTTGTGGGAAGGTCTAATGAAAATACGGATGGCGTAAATCCTTCAGCTGCCAATTGTTCTGACACAAAGTTGATTTTCGCCCCCGGTAACGTATCGTGGATAAAGGTCACGAATTCACGTGTGTTTTTATACGCATCCTTAATCCGTTGGTTCATAGAAGGCATTTGCTCTGCTAATAGTTCATATTGAAGCGCTGTAGCTTCGTTATCGCAAAGATTTAGATGTGTTTCAATTTTATCTAGTAGCGAATTAGTTTTTGTGTTTCCTACACAATAGCCAGCAGTACATTTTCCGCCGCTTGGGAATTTAGATCCACTAACGTATGAAATAGTCCGAACCGTTGAGAGTATTTCGCCTTTCCCTAAAAAGTGAAAATTAGGACAAAACGTTTGATCTAAAATAAAAACGGGATCAATCGCAGTTTCACCCGTTGCGGTTTTACGTTCTGCACTTAAAACAGCTTTTAATTTTTGAAGATTTGGAACTTCAACTCTAGGATTTGTCGGAATTTCAGCGATGATATACGGAACCGCATCTTCGTTAGCAATTTTAGTTAAAATGGTGTCAATACTTGTAACCATATCGTTATCACCATCTACTGGTAAATCTACCACTTCAACGGTATCAAGACAAGCAGCAACGCGTCTTGCTTGATCGTTTGTTCCACCATAACAATTGGGAGGAACAATAAATTTGATGTCCTTTCCTTTATGGTTTTCTAGTGCATGGTGAACGAGGCCCATCATAATTGCATACTGCATCGATAACCCACATGAAGCAACGAGTGCTTTTGTATTGGTACCCGTAACCTCATGGATGGAATCTATGACACGTGTTTTGTTTGTTTCGATGGTACTTTTCTTAGTTTCAGAAGAAGAACTTTCTACTAAAGATTGTAACGCAGTATGACAATTGGCCGGCGTCATTGCAATGGTCTCCCGCCTTCTTACGTGCTGTATTTCTGAAATATACGATTCATTTTCCGCACCGTTTACTATTAAAACACTTCCTAAATGGGCGTGAAGCTTGATATAAAAGTCAATGTTTGACGTGAAGTCAACAGTAGAAACTGTATCATCTTGTGAAATAAAAATGGTACTCCCATCAGTAGCGAAAATTTCTTCTACATTCTCAACTTTCTTCATTTCAAAATCATAACCATAAACCGCTTTCACTACTTCAGGGTTAAAAGATTCTGGTAATTTATCTGTATAAACGATTTGGGTGCGTTTATTATCCAATGAATTTTTCCGTAGGATAGCCAAAATAGGAATCGTCTTGGATTGAAAACTGATTACATTTTCTGATTTTAGCTGATGCATATTAGCAATTGCCCATTCTAATATACAAGATAAGGGATGCCCTAATCGAATATAGTCGTATGCCGTGGGTAATGCACTGAGTGCCGCTGTTTCAGAATTAGTGTTGTTAAATAGGATTTCAAGCTCTTCTAAAAACTGTGTTTTCGCCAATTCTTCATCATAAATATCCAGTCGATGGGTTGTTAATTTCAACCAATCAGTTGGCATATTTTCTAACACTTCTTTTATATAATTGAGCATTTTATTGTCTGTCATATTTTATTTTTAGGTGGATTGGAAACATACGGTATTTAGATTTGTTTTAAAAGTAATGTAAGACGTTTTGTAACACTTTAACTATTACACGAAACTACTATTTTGTAGCCTCGCCAAGAATTACTTCGATAAGTTTCATCCTGAGTTTTTATCGAAGGGCTCAGCATAAACATTTCGACTACGCTCAATACAACGCTTCTCTTCTTTTCTCGTGACCTCGCCAAGAATCACTTCGGCAAGCTCAGCATAAACTTCTCTTCTTTTCTCGTGACCTCGCCAAGAATCGAACTTGGATCTAGAGTTTAGGAAACTCCTATTCTATCCGTTGAACTACGAGGCCAATTGTGCCTCAAAAATAACACTACTTTTTTTTATCCCAATAAATATAAACACCAAAAATAACCAAGCAGACTAGGGAGCCCCAAAGCAACCCACTTTTTAAACTTTCAGTATTTTGGCCTACAATGGCTATAAAAATAGTAAGAGGTGTAATACCCAACATGGTTGCACCAATAAAGCGCCAATAGCCCATATTTAAAATCCCAGCAACGAAACTGATAGCATCATTAGACAAAAACGGGTTGATACGCGTTACCACGACAGCCCAAAAACCATAATCATCTATAAAATCTTCTATTTTTTGTTCTGTTTTACTTCCAATAATCTTTTCAACAATAAAATCCCCAAAATAATTGCCAATAGCATAGCCTACTGATGATGCCGTAAATACCGAAAGCAATATAATTACACTTCCCCAAATAGGACCATAGGCCAACACCGAAACCACCATTAGTGCAATAGATGGAATAATAATTAAAAACATTTGAACCACCATCGCCAATATAAGCACGACCGGTCCTAGCCAACCGAAAGCGGAAACCCATTGCTCTATCCGTTTTTCATCATTACTAGTAAGAACAGTCCACGCTTCGGTAAAAAATTGTTCTACAGAAGGGATTGTGAAATAGCAAATAACCAAGGCACCAATTAATGCAGTCGAAATGTATAAAGGCAACCTGCCTTTACTTTTTGAAGAATCCATATTGTTTTTGCTCATATATCCCGTTGGGTTTTTTATTTCAATTCAACCTTTAAAATGCTTGGGGGACCACCGGTTGCTTCATTTGAAACATATAAAGTGCCATCGGGCGAAAAGGTAATACCCTCTGGTTGATAAAAAACCTTATTATTTAACGGGTATTCTTCTTTTACAACGCCTTCGGGACTGACGATTAATATACGAGGTTTTGTGCCTTGAAGAATATAAATTTCTTTGGTTTTGGGATGAATAGCAATATCTGACGGCCGGATTTTTTTTAACGATTTTTGTAAATCAGCATCTTTTGAGGTAATTAATAACACTGGTTTTTCTTGCAATGTTTTTGTTTCCAAATCATATCCGTAAATGCCTCTCCCGTCGTTATCAAAAGGCTCATGATCTTTGGCCATTAGCAAAAGTCTATTGTTTTTTTTATCGGCCAATAAAGTTTCAATATTATTTTTTTCTGAAAGGGGCAATTCATATTGATTATAACTCGGATTTTCACCTAAAAAATTACACGCTTCAAAAATTTCACCGTCACTACGCACTATGTATAAGTTATCGCCCATTAAGGCTAATCCTTCATAATCGCCATCACCAGCAAATTTAACTTGACCATCCAGTTTTTTAGTTTTTAAATTGTAAAAAAATACAATCCCTACTTCGTCTTGAATACAAGCAATTCGGTCATCTTCCAGCCAAACAATACCCGAAATTTCATCGAGGACGCTAGGAAGTTTCCAACTGTCGATCACTTCGTGGGTGGAATCTAGTGCTACCTGCCTTTTTTCTATCCTAGTTTTATAAAAATGATAAAATAAAAAGGAGGCGCCAATTATTACAACGGTAAGTGCAGCCACTATTTTATTCATGTGTTTATTCATAGTACTTTCCTTCAATTTAGTAAGAGAATTTCAAAAATACGTATTAAAACACAGCTATTAACCTAATGGATTGTTATAAAACCAATTGCGTTAGTTTCCAAGCAAGGCCTTTATTTGCTGGCGGAAATTGTTTTTACACTGTTATTATGGGATTTGAAGCGCTCCCTTGGATTTTCACTCGAACCTATATAGTAGATGTCCGATGATTTTGAGTACAAAATGTAGCGATAGTACCACATACAAAAAAAGCCACCCTTTTAAAAGATGGCTTGTTTGCTCCTCCTCTTGGACTCGAACCAAGGACACCCTGATTAACAGTCAGGTGCTCTAACCAACTGAGCTAAGGAGGAATTTAATTTTTATGTCTTTTTTGAACGTTTGCCTAACTAAAACTTCAGTAAGTATTGTTAGGCGGGTGCAAATATACCTAATTTTTAATTTCATCAAAATAATTCTGAAAACTTTTTTAATGAATTTTGTAATTATTTATAGCTTACAATATATCTAAATTTTGGTTCTGAAAACTTCAGAAAAAAAATGCTTCAAAATTTCTTCCGAAGCATTTTTCTAAATTCTGTAATTTTTCAATATGTTACTCGAACAGCCAACGGTAAATATCGTTTCCGTTTGCAAACAATACCAATGCGATCAGTAAAAAGAAACCGAACATCTGGGCGTACTCCATAAACTTGTCTCCCGGTTTACGGCCACTTACCATTTCGTATAACAAAAACATCACGTGCCCTCCATCTAAAGCAGGAATGGGCAAAATATTCATAAATGCTAGTATAATAGAAATTAATGCTGTGGTTTCCCAGAAACTCAACCAGTCCCACGTATCGGGAAATAAGTTACCAATTGCTCCAAAACCACCCACTTGTGTAGCTCCTTTTGCTGTAAACACATATTTAAACTGCGTTACGTAATCTGTTAAAACATTAAAACCATATTTTATTCCGCCAGTAATACTTTCTCCTAAACCGTACTTAATTTTAGTACCGTTACCCACCAATTCTTTTGCATAATTGTTTACACCTATTTGACCCGTTTCATTGGGAGTTACCGTTAAGGTTTTTAATTCGTTATTTCGGGAAACGACTATGGTGTTTTCATTGTCTTTATTTGCTTTTACCAATGCAGTAAACTGGTGCCAATGCCCAACCTTGTTTCCATTTACCGAAACAATACTATCCCCAATTTTAAAACCTGCTGCCATTGCTGGATAATCGGCTACTACCGTATCGACAACTGCATTTCGCATCGGGTTAAAGGGGCGCAATACATCTTGCTTAAACATTTTTGTACCAATATCTTCCGGTACAGCAATGGTTTCTGTAGTTTCATTACTGTGCTCAACGGTAATGTTTTTGATATCCCGTAAAAACAGGTGTTTATTAATTAAAGTGACATCATCAAAATCTTTTCCGTTTACTTGTAAAATATGATCGCCATCTTGAAACCCAAGTTCTTTAAAAGTATCGGCTACAGCAAACCCTTTTGGAATATCATCATTGGTAACAATGGTAGTTCCATTAAAAAATAGGATTCCCATGTAAATAACGAATCCAACGATAATATTTACGGTAACACCACCCAACATGATAATCAATCGTTGCCAAGCTGGTTTACTTCTAAACTCCCATGGCTCAGGTGGTTTAGCCATCTGTTCTTTATCCATGCTCTCGTCGATCATTCCAGATATTTTTACATATCCGCCTAGTGGCAACCAACCAATTCCGTAGACAGTATCGCCAATTTTCTTTTTGAAAAGGGCAAATTTTACATCAAAAAAGAGGAAAAATTTCTCTACACGGGTTTTAAATAACTTCGCTGGGATAAAGTGCCCCATCTCGTGTAACACGATCAATATAGATAAGCTTAATAATAGCTGAATTGCTTTAACGGCAAATGGACTCATATACTTTAAAAATTAGCGTACAAAAGTAATCTTTTATACCCGCTTATAAAAATTAATACCAAACTACTAAAAGCAAGTTGTAAAACTTTTAACGCTTACAACTTTACCGTTTGTTTTATAGACAGTAATTTTGCTGAAATTATACAAATAATATGCTTCAGTTTTTTGCAAAGTATAAGGTTTTCGGTATTGTGATGTTTATTCTTTCTGCTATTATCATCACGATTATTTATAATATTTATACCATAAATGATGACAAGGAAACCCTGCCTATTTATCAACCCAATGATGTTACAGCCGAATTAGTGGATACAACCGTTCAGCATGTAAAAAAATACCACAAGATTGCAGATTTTTCGTTGACCAATCAAAACGGTAAAACCATTACCCAAGAAGATTATAAAGATAAAATATACGTGGCCGATTTCTTTTTCACCACTTGCCAGACTATTTGCCCGATTATGACGGATCATATGTCCAAAATTCAGGAAAAAGTAAAAAACGATCCTGAGATTATGCTACTTTCCCACTCGGTGACTCCCAAAGTGGATACGGTAGCACAACTTAAAAGATATGCATTGGAAAAAGGAGTGAACGATACAAAATGGAACTTGGTTACCGGCGATAAAAAAGAAATTTACGATTTGGCTAGAAAATCTTACCTCGCCGCTAAAGACACCCCGTATAATGAATACGATTTAATACATACTGAAAACTTTGTATTGGTCGATAAAAAGAAACGTATTCGCGGTTTTTATGATGGCACCGACCCAGAAGCCATTAAAAAGTTAATGGACGACATTAAGATTTTGGAAAAAGAAAAATAAACCGTTTGTTTAAACCACTTCAAGGAGAATACTTTATCGCTTTAAATCCTTGCAAGGCAATCCTATTTGCCTTACTTTTGCGTTGTTTAAATTAAATCTAAATAAAGATAATGTTTACAATCGCCACACTTAAAAAAGGGCAACGCGCTATCATAAAAGAGTTTTCGGTAGAACATGTTCCTCTAAAATTACTTGAAATGGGCTGTTTACCCGGCAATGAAGTGGCATTAGTACAAACGGCTCCCTTTCACGATCCCGTTTATCTTAACATTAATGGTAGCCATCTTGCTATTAGAAAAGAAACCGCCGCACTTATTGAAATTGAATTACTCTAGTCTATGGCAAGGCAAATAAATGTTGCACTTATAGGAAACCCCAATACCGGAAAAACTTCTGTTTTTAACCGCTTAACAGGTTTAAATCAAAAAGTAGGTAATTACCCAGGGATTACCGTTGAAAAAAAACAAGGGGTTTGTAAGTTGGATCGCGGATTAAAAGCTCATATAATTGATCTTCCCGGAACATACAGCCTAAATGCCTCTTCAGTAGATGAAAATGTAGTGATTGAGTTGTTGCTCAATAAAAATGACAAAGATTTCCCCGATGTTGCTGTTGTGGTTGCCGATGTGGAAAATTTAAAGCGAAACTTATTGCTTTTCACGCAAATAAAAGATCTAGGTATTCCTGCCGTTCTTGCCATTAATATGGCCGATAGAATGAAACGCAAGGCAATTTCATTGGAAGTTGAAGAGCTGGAAAAGAAATTGGAAACCAAAATTGCGCTAATTAGCTCCCGTAAAAATGAAGGGTTTGATTACCTAAAGGAGCTCATCACAAATTACAGCTTGCTTTCTACCAAACCTTGTTTAAATGCTTCCAGAATATCACCTGAATATTTTGATAGACTTCGGAAAGCGTTTCCAAATCAAGAATTATATAAGTTATGGTTAGTCATTACCCAAGATGTTAACTTCGGAAAACTAACCCGAAATGAAGTAAAAGGCGTCGCCAGTTTTCAAACCGAATCGAAAAGCAACCTGAAACGGCTTCAGCAAAAAGAAACCATTGCTCGCTATCAATTTATAAACGGTGTATTAAAAGAAACGCTTACTATTGATACAGCAAACGCGAAAGATTTTAGAAGTAGAATGGATCGCGTCCTTACTCATAAAGTATGGGGCTACGTTATTTTCTTGGCCATTCTCATGCTTATTTTCCAAGCAATTTTCGATTGGAGCAGTTATCCAATGGATTTTATTGACAGTACCTTTGCTTCGTTAAGCGAATGGGTTAAAACCTCACTTCCGCCCGGAGATTTCACTAATTTAATTGCCGAAGGTATTATTCCCGGACTTGGTGGAATTGTTATTTTCATTCCGCAGATTGCCTTTTTATTTCTCTTTATTTCCATTTTAGAAGAAACCGGATATATGAGCCGCGTGGTATTTTTAATGGATCGTATTATGCGCCGTTTTGGGTTAAGCGGAAAAAGTGTTGTTCCATTAGTTTCTGGTACAGCCTGTGCCATTCCTGCTATTATGGCTACACGAAATATTGAAAATTGGAAAGAGCGATTAATTACCATTCTAGTTACTCCGTTTACCACTTGTTCGGCACGATTACCGGTGTATTTAATTATTATTGCCTTGGTAATTCCCGATGAGCGTGTGTTGGGAATATTCAGTTTACAGGGCATCACCTTAATGATTATGTACCTTATTGGGTTTGGAGCTGCAATTGGTTCAGCTTGGTTATTGGATAAATTCCTTAAAATTCCTGGTCGTTCGTTTTTCGTTATTGAAATGCCTAGTTATAAAATACCGCTTCCTAAAAATGTACTGATAACCGTAATTGAAAAAACAAAGTCATTTGTACTGGGCGCTGGAAAAATAATTTTAGCGATTTCTATTATCCTATGGGTATTGGCTTCATACGGCCCAGGAGATTTTAATGATGCTGAAGAAATAGTAACAGCTGAAAGCACCTCTCAAAACCTTACCCAAAAAGAGTTAGAAACCAAAATAGCTTCTTTTAAACTGGAAAATTCATATATCGGTATTATGGGTAAAGGTATTGAACCAGCGGTAAGACCGTTAGGGTACGATTGGAAAATAGGGATTGCCCTTATAAGTTCATTCGCTGCCCGCGAAGTTTTTGTCGGTACGCTCGCAACAATTTACAGTGTTGGGACTGGTGAAGAAGAAACCATTAAAAACCGTATGGCAGCCGAAACAAACCCTGTTTTAGGCACACCGCTATTCAATTTTGCCAGTGGGGTATCCTTATTATTATTTTATGCTTTTGCCATGCAATGTATGAGCACCTTGGCCATTGTAAAAAGAGAAACAAATAGTTGGAAGTGGCCTATGTGGCAATTATTTATTATGAGTGGTATCGCGTATGTGTTAGCGTTGGGTGCCTATCAAATATTGAAATAAAATGCTTATATTATAAATGACCATAAGCATTTCCTTAAAAAAGGAAAAAACACAAGACTGTAAATCTTATTTGGAACTTGTTAGTTACCAACTTAGATTTCGACGAAAAGTATTAGTAAATAGTAAAATTGAACAGGAATATGCAGACCATTTTAGTAATCATAACTTTTTCTTTAGCAGCAGGCTTTTTGTTGAAAAAGTTTGTTTGGAACCCTATAACTGAAAAAAGAAGGCAAACCACTGCTGGCACTCTTGATGGCGGCAACACTAAATGTGGTAAAAACGACTGTGGCTGCCACTAATTTTTATACGCGCAGACTAACAAGGTATATTTTTCTTCTTTTTTCTCTTTATCTGTTTTTGGATAAGGCGTTACTTTTATTCCTTCCAACTTTATTCCTCCTGAAGTAAAAAACATGTGATTTTTATCTTCACCAGATCTAGTAGCTCCGAAAATCAACGTTTCAGTAACTGCTTTTTTACCCTTTTCTTCAATCTTCACATTAATTTTTACTCTGCCTTCCCAGATACAAGTGACATTCGTAGGACAACGAGAGTCTTCCAATACTTCTGAAAAAGTTATGGAATACCCATTGGTTACAATTGTTTCTCCTAACGCTACTTTCATGGCAATTTTTGGCACATCTACTGGTTTATCTTCTTTACTTTGGGAAAATGCTGTCGTTGAGGCGATTAAAAGTAACAATACAAGTAGGTTTTTCATAATAAATAGGTTTTAAACGTTAAAGGTAAAGAAAAAATGGAGCTAATCAGATTAACTGAGTCCTACATCCAATATCATCATGATGATAAAGCCTCCTATAAAACCAAGGGTTGCAATATCTGCATTACCGGCTCGCTGGGTTTCTGGCACTACCTCTTCAATAACTACAAAAATCATTGATCCTGCTGCAAATGCTAGCGCATACGGTAAAATTGGCTGAAAAGTAAGTACAGCCCACGCTCCTAATACAGCTGCAATTGGCTCAACAAGTGCTGAAGCTTGCCCATACATAAAACTCTTTTTTCTACTCATTCCCATACGGCGTAACGGCATAGCGACAGCAATTCCTTCAGGAAAATTTTGTAAACCGATCCCTAATGCCAATGCGACAGCTCCACCTATAGTTGCCCCATCAAAACCAGCGGCAACACCACCAAATAAAACCCCAACAGCCAATCCTTCGGGGATGTTGTGTAAGGTAATTGCTAAGGTTAAGAGCGTTGTTCTGTGCCACGGTGTTTTAATTCCTTCTTTTTCAGATTCTTTAAAGTTTATATGTAAGTGAGGCAACACTTTATCAAGACCAAAGAGAAACAAAGCTCCTAATAAAAACCCTACAGCTGCAGGCATTACTTTTACAAATCCTTCGCCAGGGCTCATTTCAATACCAGGTGCCAATAAGCTCCAAAAACTTGCCGCTACCATAACACCGCCTGTAAAACCAAGCATCCCGTCTAATGCGATACGATTCATGTTTTTGAAAAAGAACACAAAAGCAGCACCAAACGCTGTAAGGCCCCAAGTGAACACCGTAGCATAAAAAGCAGCTAAAATTGGATCTATTGATTGAAAATACTCTATAATTGATTCCATATATAATCTTTGTATATTTTTATTAATTAGGTATCCTAACACTAATACCCGTACTTACTAAAATATCTTGCCCTTCGGTAAAACTTTTACCTATTGTTGCATCGAGTTGAATGTTATTTTGAATTGAATATGTAAAACCTGCATCCCAAAAATGGTTTGCCCGGTTATCTTCTGGTAGGTCTCCATATACTTCAACATATAAACCAACCGTATCTGAAATACTATATCCATACACAAACGTATAGACATACGCTGCTTCGGGAGAATCATCTAACCATTGAGCCCCTAAATTATAGGCGATACTAGATTTTGAAGATACAGTGTGGGCGAATGAAAAACGAAAATCCACCCCAGTTGTTTCCGGTCGGTAATCTTTTGATGCGGTAAAGGGAAGGTATAAATGGCCTAGTAGTCCAATCTCGGGTAACAATCCTTTTTCTTCGGCTATCGCTACTTTCATTCCAGCCAATAAAGAAGAAAAACCGCTAGTTACATTTTCGAGTTCCCTTCCATTGTTGGTAAAACGGACTTCTTCAAAGTTTAAGCCCAGCCGAAACTCTAAGTTATTCAATATGCCGTATCGCAGTAGTGTTGTATTATAACCATAGACTTCAGATTTAAAATTGTTTTCTTCAAACGATTCATAAAACGACCCTGTTTCTAGTTGAAAGTAGCCTTTGTAAACAGTATTCGGCGATTCTGTTGCATCGGGCCGATCGGTAATCATTTCTTTTATCTTTTCTTTATTTCGTTCAGTTTCTTGAGAAAAACTTCCTAGAGAAATACTAAAGCATAGAAAAAGTAGGCTTTGATGGATTTTTTTCATTTTAATTTGTTTGAACATATAAGTTTTCAGCCGTTTTTTTCGAAATAAACGATTGGTCATTCCCTACCAAAATAACCATAGAGCCATCGAAAAATTCTTTTCCAAGAACTTGTATTTTAGTGCCAATAGTAATTTTTTTCTTATCTAAATACTGAAGAAATTCAGGGCTTGATTCTTTTACACCAACACAAACGCCACCTTGATTTTTGTTTAAGTCTGATAACAATTTTTTCTCAGTACGTTTTATATTTCCATCTTTATCGGGAATGGGGTCGCCATGGGGATCAAAATCGGGTTCCCCTAAAAATTTATCCAAACGCACAATCAACTCTTCCGAGTGAATATGTTCTAATTGCTCGGCAATTTCATGCACCTCATCCCAATGAAATTTTAATTTATCCACTAAGAAAACCTCCCAAAGACGGTGTTTACGTATAATGGTCAAGGCCGTTTTTTTTCCTTTTTCAGTAAGTGTAACCCCTTGATATTTAATGTAATTAACAAGTTTTTTTTCGGAAAGTTTCTTTACCATATCAGTTACTGAAGACGGTTTGGTCTCCATTTGCTCTGCAATGGCATTGGTCGCTACTCCAGTAGCCGCAATTTTCTCTAAATGATAAATTGCTTTTAAATAATTTTCTTCTGAAAGACTATATTTCATTTGACAAAAATACATTTTTAAATGTAATTAAACAATTTTTTAGGTTTAACTAAATATTTATTTTAATTTTGAAAATCCATCAGTTAAACAGCTATTAAAAACCTTGAAAATGGTAATGAATAATTAATACATTTAAATACGATGCGTTCAGAATCATTAAGTGAAGTACATTCCTCTGTAAAAACCAATAAAAAAGGCTGGCGGAAAATATTGGCCTTCTTCGGGCCGGCATATTTGGTAAGCGTAGGGTATATGGATCCAGGTAACTGGGCCACCGATATTGCAGGAGGCTCGCAGTTTGGTTACAAGTTGATTTGGGTGTTATTAATGTCTAACCTCATCGCCCTATTACTACAGTCATTGAGCGCGCGGCTGGGCATTGTAAAAGGTTTAGATCTCGCTCAAGCCTCAAAAAATGCGTACCCAAAATGGGCAAATATCCCTTTATATATTCTAGCCGAAATTGCCATCGCCGCTTGCGACTTGGCAGAAATCGTCGGGATGGCTATTGGGTTAAATTTACTTTTTGGGTTGCCCTTGATTTGGGGCATTAGCCTGACCGCCTTGGACACCATCTTATTGCTCTTCTTATTAAGAAAGGGCATGCGCACCATGGAAATTTTTATTATAAGTCTCGTTTTTATTATCGGTGTATCATTTTTAATCGAAATGGTAATCACAGGCCCTGTCTATGGCGACGTGGTAAAAGGCCTCGTACCATCTGGACTCAGCGGAGATGCATTATACATTACCATTGGTATTATTGGCGCCACAGTGATGCCACATAATCTATATCTGCATTCTTCCTTGGTGCAAACACGAAAAATAGATCGATCCTTTAAAGGGATTAAAAAAGCCATTAAATATAATTTTATCGATACAACCATTGCGCTGAACCTTGCCTTTTTTGTCAACGCAGCGATATTAATATTGGCCGCAGCGGCCTTTTACGTAAACGGATATTATAATGTAGCCGAAATACAGGATGCCTCCCAATTACTGGACAACTTATTTGGCAGCGTAGCACCTACTTTTTTTGGGATTGCCTTGGTCGCCGCCGGGCAAAGCTCCACCATTACAGGAACCCTCGCCGGACAAATTGTTATGGAGGGTCATTTAAACATACGCATACAACCATGGTTACGCCGTTTAATTACCCGGTTATTGGCCATAATTCCCGCACTTTTTACCATTTTATATTTTGGTGAAGATTCTTTGGGCAGCCTTCTTGTTTTAAGCCAAGTGGTTTTGAGCTTGCAATTGGGTTTTGCTGTAATCCCGTTGATTCATTTTAATTCGGACAAAAAAATGATGAAGGAATTTACCATAAAAACCTGGGTAAAAGTGTTGGCGTGGCTAAGTGCAGCGGTAATTGTATACCTCAACATCAGTCTGGTGATGGATGAAATAAGCGGCTGGATTGAAACCGCAGATAGCGCAAATACGATTTTAATTTATACCCTTGTAATACCCATTTCCGTGGCGTGCCTCGGATTGTTGGTGTATGTATTTATTCATCCGTTCCTAAAATCGAAAAGCAGAAAAAGAGTTCAGTTACCTCACGGCAAAGCAGAAAAATTTGTGGAAGGGAAACCGGTTGCTTATCAAAATATTGGTATTACGGTAGATTTTTCAGGAAATGACGAACGTGTTATCCAACATGCGCTGGCACAAGGCGGAAAATCGTGTACCTATACCTTTATTCATATTGTAGAAAGTGCCGTCGCCCGCTACCTTGGCAAAAGCTCTATGGACCACGAAACCAAAGAAGATATGGCTAGTCTTAAAAACTACGAAAAACGCCTTGATGAATTAGGTTACACCGCCAAACACGCCATTGGTTTTGGCAATGCCCCCTTGGAAATCGCCAAAATTGTAGCTTCTGAAGACATCGACTTTATGGTTATGGGTGTTCACGGTCATAAAGGTGTAAAAGACCTTATTTTTGGCACCACTCTCGATTCCGTACGGCACAAAATAAATGTCCCTATGTTGATTGTTAATGAGTGAAAATCAGCCAAATTTCAATTAAACAGTTTAAAACCCACGTTCTTTCTGAAGCTGCTCGTAGGCATCCTGAACGTTCCTGAACTTTTCTTCAGCACCTTTTCGGTACGCTTCGTCCATGTGCTGTAGCTTATCGGGATGGTACTTTTTAGCCATGGTGCGATAGGCTTTTTTTACCTCGGCATCGGTGGCTGTACGGTCAATGTCCAAAATTTTGTATGCGCTGTCTGGATTTTTGAAGAACATAGCCTTGATACTGGCAAAATCGCGAGGACCAACTCCTAAATAACCAGAAATCTCATTGATTTTACGAACTTCAGGCTCACTCACGTGTCCGTCTGCATTCGCAATACTGAATAAAAAGTGAAGCACCTGTAACCGCGATTCATACCGCATACGTTGGCGGAACATACTACAAATCTTAGCCGCGGAAATCTCTCGTTTTTTTATTACTTCATTAAAAACCTTAAAGGTGGCGTTGGCCCGTTCCCTTCCGTAGGCCTGTACAAAATATTGCCGCACGTAATCCAGCTCTTTTTGACTTACGGTCCCGTCTGCTTTAATCACCAAGGATGCTAAAGAAAGCAAGTTGAGCTCAAAGTCGGCTGGAGTAACGCGTTGACCTCGCTGTTGTTGCTGAAAGGTGCCTTGAAAACTACCTTTGGATTTATTCCCGCCGATAAAATTATCTAATACACTTCCTATTAAAAATCCAACAATAGCCCCGGGAAACCGGTATACCATATAACCAATAAAAGCTGCAAACCAACGAATCATACTTCTTGTAATTTCTTTTAAAAATTGCGACCAAAGATAACCATTTCCTGCACTACCCAATAACGAACCTAACATTCCTTATTCGGTATTTCAGACTTCGGGTTACTTAACCGTAAACCCGTTAAAAATTAGTTATCTTTGTAAAAAATTGTTACACACTTAAATTGAATATATTATGTATCCACCGGAATTAGTAAAACCTATGCGTGAAGACCTTACTAACATTGGTTTTTCCGAACTTTTCACTGAAGAAGATGTAAAGCAAGCCATGCAGAAAGAAGGAACCACCTTAGTTGTGGTAAATTCGGTTTGTGGTTGTGCTGCTGCCAATGCGCGCCCAGGAGCCCGTATGTCGCTTCAAAATGCAAAAACACCAGATAATTTAGTAACTGTATTTGCAGGAGTTGACCGCGAAGCGGTTGATGCTGCCAGAGCACAAATGGTACCGTTCCCTCCAAGTTCGCCTTCTATGGCATTATTTAAAAATGGAGAATTAGTACATATGTTAGAGCGCCATCATATTGAAGGTCGCCCAGCAGATATGATTGCTGAAAATTTAAAAGGAGCATTTGACGAACATTGTTAAGCCTTCTTTTTAGCACAACACAGCGATTAAAAAAATAAAAAATCCGCTTCTGAATATTTTTGGAAGCGGATTTTTTACTTTTGATACACTATGAAGCAACTTTCACATATTTTAAGCTATCCATTATCGGTTATCTTTTACCTGTTTTTTGGGTTAAATCTCCTTATTTTCCATCCCATTCAATGGATTTGTTTTAATGTTTTTGGGTATGAAGCCCATAAAAAAAGTGTTGATTGTTTCAACTGGGTTATTATACGGTGTTTAAACTTAGTAGGAACTACTTTTGATATCACCATCAACAGTAGCATCCCCAACAACGTTCCTATTATCATGGTTTCCAACCACCAAAGCATGTGGGATATTTCGCCCATCATTTGGTTTTTACGAAAATATCACCCAAAATTTATCTCTAAAATTGAATTAGGGAAAGGAATTCCATCAATTTCATATAATTTAAAACACGGCGGAAGTGTGTTAATAGACCGAAAAAATCCAAGGCAAGCCGCTGGGGAAATCATCAAAATTGCCAGATACGTTTCAAAACACAACCGTAGCGTGGTTATTTTTCCTGAAGGAACCCGAAGTAAAGACGGTAATCCAAAACCCTTTAGAAAACCAGGATTACTTACTTTGTTTAAAAAAGCACCCGATGCGTATGTAGTACCAATAAGCATTAGTCATTCTTGGAAATTACAACGTCATGGTATGTTTCCTATTCCTATTGGGGTTCGCATGCAGTTAATTGTCCATCCTTCCTATAAAGTTTCAGAACATGAACCCGAAGCGTTGATCGATTTGGTTGAAACACAAGTAAAATCTAGTATTACGGTTTAAAAATTAGACGTGAGATTTGAGACGTGAAATGTTAGATTTATTAAAGTGGAAAAGTAATACATCTGAAATAAAGCTATGATTAAAAAATCTTCAGAAACCTTCATTAACAATACCATCGCTTTTGTAAAAAATGAACTGGCAGATGCCGAAGGCGGGCACGATTGGTTTCATATTGAACGCGTTTATAAAAATGCGTTGCTTATTTCAGAAACCGAACAAGCAGATAAACTGATTGTAGCGTTGGGAGCTTTGTTACATGACATTGCCGACTCTAAATTTCACAATGGCGATGAAACAGTTGGACCCAAAAAAGCAACTGAATTTTTAACTTCGGAAGGTGTTTCTAAAGAAATTACTGAACACGTAGTTCAGATTATTAAAAACATCTCTTTTAAAGGTGGAAACAAACACCAAAACTTTCATTCAAAAGAATTAGAAATAGTTCAAGATGCTGACCGCTTGGATGCTTTAGGCGCTATTGGTATTGCTCGCACTTTCAATTACGGTGGTTTTAAAAACAGATCGCTTTACAATCCTGAGATAAAACCGAATTTGAAAATGACTCCTTCAGAATATAAAGCTTCTAATGCCCCTACTATTAATCATTTTTACGAAAAATTACTACTTTTAAAAGATAAGATGAACACCAAAACAGGTCAGCATATCGCCGCAGAAAGACACCTATTTATGGAAACTTTTCTGCAACAGTTTTATGCAGAATGGGAAGGAAAAAAATAATGCCGCTGTCTAAAAAGTAACTTTAGCTGTCTGTTCGAGCGCAGTCGAGAACTACAAATCCTTGACTGGCAATAAGGTCTCGACTGCGCTCGACCGGACAAACCAATATCCTTTTACTTTTTAGACAGCGGCATAAAAAATACTACTAAAATTAATTGGTTATCCTTTTACCGGATTTGTTTTTTCAACCTTAAGGTGCTCTGCAAAAAAGCCCATCATAGCGTTGTAAAGATCCAATCTGTTTTCTTCTTTACCAAATCCGTGTCCTTCATCGTATTTTACCATATACGGAACTTCTACACCTTTTTCTCTTAGCGTTTCTACAATTTGATCCGCCTCATTTATATTCACACGCGGATCGTTTGCTCCTTGTACTACTAATAATGGGTTTTTTATTTTATCTACGTGCAATGCCGGCGAAATTTCATCCATAATCACTTTCTCCTCTGGGTTGTTTGGGTTATACCAGATTTTATATAACAACTCACGGTATTTTTCCCAGTATGGTGGAATGGTTTCCATAAAAGTGTTCAGGTTACTTACCCCAACATAATCCACACCACAAGCGTATTTGTCTGGTGTTTTTGTCATTCCGCGTAATACAGCGTAACCACCATGACTACCACCGTAGATTGCTACTCGGTCTTTATCTACCCAACCTTGTTCTACTACATAATCAACGCCGTCTTCTACATCGTCCATGGCTTTACGGCCTATTTGTCCAAAACCGGCTTTTAGAAATTCTTTACCATACCCTCCAGAAACTCTAAAGTTTACATGCAATGTTGCATACCCACGGCTTGCAAATAACTGTGCTTCTGGGTTAAAACCCCATCTATCACGAATACCTTGTGGCCCTCCGTGTGGATTTACAATTAGTGGTACTTGTTGTCCTTTTTTGTAATTATTAGGTAGCGTAATATATCCGTGAATAGTAAGACCATCGCGGCTTTTAAAGGTAATAGGCTTCATACTTGCCATATCTTCAGCTTTTAGCTGTGGCAACAATTTGTACAACAAAGTAACAGTATCTTTTTCTACATCATACAAATAATATTCGCCTACTATTTTATCACTAGTAACGGCTACCATATACTGTGATTCGTCATCGGTTCTCCCAACAGTAAAAAACTGCTTATCGCCAAACTCTTTTTGTAATCTTTTGTAGATTTTCTTATACGTATCACTTACGGGAGTAATGACGGATTTTTCACCTGTATAGCTGAAATAGTCTATTTCGTAATTACGTTTTCTGGAAAGCGACATGCCTGAAACATCAAACGTGTCATTACTGAAAACAGTTTTTATTTTTTTGTCTTTCTTTAAATCGTATAACTGAATTTCTATTTTATCACCATCTAAGTTGGAAACCACATAGGCATCATCTGGATTTTCAGTATTTGGATTAAAAGAAGAAATGCCAAACGTATCGCCAAACTCGGTAAGTTTTACTCGTTTAAATTCGCCATCAATTTTGTATAACAATTCAGTTTTCACACCATCTACAATGCGGTTAATGGCTCGTAAGTTGCCTTTACGGTCAAAATCGTACCCTGCAACTGGCGGGTCACCCGCTTGCACGGTGTACAATTTGGTTACTTCTCCTGTGTTTATATTGAGGCGATACGGCTCTTCCTGTTGCAGGTTGTCCTTATTCATCTGTACAATCACGTGATCTTCGTCTTCTTTTAACGATTCAATGATATTAACTCGTACACCCTCAAAAGGAGTGAGCTCCTTGTTGTTTTCGCCTGTAATATCTACTCCATATACATGGTAATTTTCATTACCGCCTTTGTCTTGAAGGTATAAAATACGATCGTTGTTTGCCCAAGAAAAACCACGGATTAAGTCTTCCTCTTGTTTTTTCAAAAGGGTTTCTTTTTGGGTTGCGGTTTCTTTTAAATACAAGTCACGCTCGCCAGATTTTCTACGTTTCATATACGCGATGTATTTTCCGTCTGGAGATAATTGAAACGAAAAAGCTTCTGGAGTTGTAAAATAGTCTTCTACTGAGTATTTATAATCGCCCGTTTCTTTTGCAGCGAGTTTATCTAATTCAGCTTCGGTTGATGGCAATGCCGTATTTCCTGGTTTTTTCTTCACAGTTTTATTCAATGTTAGCGGGTATTCTTGTCCCATTTGTTCGTAGGTTCCTTCCATGCCATTTTCGGTTAATATACCTGTGTAGGTCATTTTCATTTTGGCCGATGTAATGGTCACCGTTTCATCCTGCAAAACTACCGAATCAAGTTCGATTCCCGATGCACCTTGAGCAGGAACATCTAGGGTTGCATCATAGCCGTCTTCTGTAGGCGTGATGTTGACAATCAATTCCATTTGCATTCCTTGAACATCGAGGGTGCCACTGTATGAGCCGTTTAATTTTTGAGCAGTAGTAGATGCTCCTAAGAGAAGCATCACAAGCCCGATTGAAAATTTTACTAGTGTTGTCATAATATCTGGTTTTTTAAAAAATTAGTTTTATGATTAAATAAATTGAAACACCTATCACAATTCCTATGGCAAATTTGATAGCTTTAATACGGATGTTGGTTTTGGTTTTCATACTTGTTTTTTAATGTCCGCCTTTTTTGATTGTGTTGATTTCTGAAACAAATCTGCAACACAAAAACCAATATAAAAAGAAAGGGTCTCCCAGTTTTAGAAAATTAGGGTAATAGCAAAACCTTGAAAACACCTATATTTAAAAGGTTTTCTTTTGTTTTAAGGAAATTTAAAAAGTGCAAAATGTATGAACCCTATTTTTATAAATTTAGGGTGCGATAGCCGTTTTTAGGCAATATTTTTAATCTCTTTAATGTAGAAAGAAGGATTTAATCCCGTGTCTTTTTTGAAGTATTTTGTAAACGAATCGGCGCTTTTATACCCCACTTCTTCAGCGATAGATTGAATGGAATACGACCTAAAAATGACATCATTTTTAAGCCGTACAATGGTGTAATTAATACGAAGATCATTAATATAGGTGTTGAAGTTTTTACCGAAATGTGAATTGATTACTTTAGAAAGATACGATGTATTGGTATTTATCTTTTTAGCAACATTGTAGGAGTTACAGTCTTGTTTTAGAAAATATTCTTGTTTTTCCAGTTTTTTAAGCCCTGCTAAAATTTGTTGCTTGGTTTCTTCCGGCACATCGGTAGTGTTTTTTTCTTCTAGCTCTTCGTCTTTGGTATCAATGATATCTTCGGGTTTCTCGGCTGCTTTAATTTTTGCGATCAATGCTTCAAATTTTGCTTCGTTTTTTCTTTTATTCCTATAAAAACGCAACAAGACAAACAGCAGTCCCAAAATAATAACCGAAGCACCTAAAAGCAAATAATTAAGGTAGGTTTGTTTTTTATTTTTTTCGGTCTCGAGTGTTTCTAATTCACTTCTGAAGGTCTCAATTTCCTGTTCGCGGGTAGAGGCTTTTACATCACTTTGAATCTTATTGTATTCTGAAGTGGAATTAATATACTTTTCAAAATAATAATTAGCGCGTTCAAAATCTCCAGTTTCCTTGTAAGAATCTGCCAAAAGCTTATAATAATCGTCCATATACCCTTCTTCGGCGGGAGTAACCTCATAATTATTTAACCCACGTTGCAGTAAGTTTTTTGCCTCTTGAAAATTACCTTGCCCATGGGCTACTTTACCTAAATCGTAGGTAGTTTGCAAATCCATTAAAGGCATATTCACATTACAAAGTTCTGAAGCTTTTGTGAAATTTTCTTTTGCGGAGGTATAGTCTTTTTCATAAAAATCTATCTCTGCACGAGCATTTAAAAGCATTCGTAAATTGCAGCTGTCTTGTTTAGAAATTATATCAGCCATAGATTTTACATACTGTTTTGCAGAGTCTAATTGATCAACTTTAAGAAATGCATTTGATAAAATAGAATACCCATACGCAAGCATTTCTTTCTTTCTCTCTTCAGTAAATGTAGAATCTATAGGTTTATTTTTATAATGCTCAATCGAAGTTTTCTTTATCTCAATGGATTTTTCTGATTCTCCAGATAGTTGTAAAATATTAGAAATAAACATCATTACATTTTCCTTCCAATATGCATTGTCAGTACTTTCTGCAATAGAAAGGGCTTCATATAGATATTCTAATGCCTTTGAAGCGTTAGGAACCCCTAATTGAATTTGCGCTCCTAAGAAATACGACCTGATAATAAAATCATCTAATTGATTTTCTTCGGCAAATTGAAGCGCTTTTTCAAACTCCTCCTGGGCTTTAGTGAGCTCTCGGTGGTTTAAATACGAACCTCCAAGCGCCTCTATACCCAACCATTCTTTTCGTTTATCACCCGCTGCTTGGGCTTTCTTAACATACGCTTTAGATGCTTTAATAGCCTTAGGAAGATTAGAATAAATATATGTGTTGATAGAATCTCGAATTTCGTCAAAAGACAATTGAGATAACTCCTCTTCAGTCTGTGAAAATGAAGAAGACACAAATGTGACAGCGAAAAAAAGGAGCAGATAATACCTCATAGCATGTGAGTAGCCAAAAACGGAATTTTGTAACAATAAAATCCAAATATACCATTTTAAAACAAACGCATTTGCGGGTTTTTCAGGTCTAAATAATGCTTTGTCTCTAAAGAGGGTATATTTGCATTTTTTAGATACTTATTTTTTGCAATTGCCATCGTACTTTTTATTTGCTTGGCTATCGTTCCTTCCCCTCGCATGCGTCGTCCAAATTGACTGTCGTTTAAGGTGCCGCCGTGGCATTCGGCTATTTGATTGAGAATTCTATCCGCACGGTCTGGAATGGTTTTACGGGCCCAATCTTCAAAAATAGTGGCAATCTGGCCATTTAAACGGACAATAGTGTAAGACACATCTTTGGCACCCGCTTCTGCAACTCTTTTTACTAACGGCAATATCTCATGGCTATTTAAAGAAGGAATAATAGGTGCCATCATTACTCGGACAGGAATTCCATGTTCTGAAAGCACTTCAACTGCCTTTAACCGTTGTTTAATACTTGCTGTTCTGGGTTCTAATAACCGGCGGGTTTCTTCGGAAAGGGATGTAATTGAAATATTTACCGAAATAATATGCAGTTTTGCCATTTCTTTCAGAATATCTAAATCACGCAACACCAACGCATTTTTGGTTATAATTCCCGTTGGGTGCTTCCATTTTAACATGGTTTCCAAACATTGCCGGGTAATTTGAAGTTTACGTTCTATGGGCTGGTAGCAATCGGTGTTTCCGCTAAATACGATTGGGTATGGCTCCCAAGATTTGCTTTTTAGCTTTTTCTCCAATAATTGCGGTGCGTTTTTTTTTACTAAAATAGTGCGTTCAAAATCGAGACCGGCGCCGTATCCCCAATATTCGTGACTGTTACGGGCGTAACAATATACACAGCCATGTTCGCAGCCTTGATACGGATTTGCCGAAAATCCCATCCCCACATCGGGGCTATTCACTTTATTGACAAAAGTTTTAGGAAATACATCAATGTACTTGGTTTTATTAGCATCGGCTTCTTCGCCTTCGGCTTCGCAGTAGTTTAAAAAGTCGTCCCGAAGTTCGTGACTCAACTCAAAAAACCGATTATGCACACGCTTTTGAGCGCCGCGACCTTTTATATTATTTTCAGAATTGGACATAAAAAAACTTTGAAGGTTGATACACCTTCAAAGTTAATTTAATTAATGGAAATAATCCGTTTTATATTGGAATTATTCCTTTCATTTTATTGCCTTCTTAAATGAAGCTTTTCCACCAACTACCGGAATTTTGATACTAGTTTTATCAAGATCAATCGTTAATTCCGTTCCTGGTTTTGGCAAGAGTGTAAATTTATTATCACTTGAAAAAATCATTAATCCAATCTGCTGTCCGGCTGGAATCACTTGGTCGTCTGGAATAAGGTCAAAGGTCAATTCGTAAAACTTGCCAGGTTTTAACGGTTCACTTTCCGTAAGGGATTTATAGTTCTGTGGATCTGCCCAGCCTCTTGTGATGATGTTATCGGTAAGTTTGGCTTTTTTGTCGTTGTTCCAAGGCAAAGAAACCATCCAAACAGACAAATTTGCAGCAGGTTTACTACTCGCCAATTTTATTTTCAGAGTTGATAACCCCGAAAGATGCACGTCTTCCTTTAAAATAGGAGTGACAAATAACAATCGGTGGTTAGAACTTGCCATTTGAGCCAATGAATCTGCGGAAAAAGTATAATCGTCCACCAAGGTTTCTTTGCCCTGTTTTTTTACCTTTTTGGTGGTCAAAGCTCCTGTTTTAAGGCCGTCTTTCTGAAAGTATAACGTAACGTCTTTAGCATCTGGGTTTGGGTAATCTGCATAAGCGGTTGGATTATCGTTTTTATCATTTTCACGCACGATGTAGGCTTTTGGTCCTTTTTCAATTCCATTGTCAATTCCAAAAAGATATTTAGTAAACCAACGGTTCATCATCGATAAGGGCGGCGGCCCACCATGACCATATTGATGGTAATAAATTTTTACTGGAAGTCCTTTTTCTTCCGCGGCTTTATAAATTCGGTAACTGTGTTCTGGCATCACGTTCCAATCGTTAAAACCGTGTGACATAAATAACGCAGCTTTCATAGGTTTCATATCGTTTAAGTAATCGCGTCCAGCCCAAAACTTATTATAATCACCCGTTTTACGGTCAATGCCATTTCTTATTTCAGTATCACGATACACAGAATCGGCATACGCTCGTTTAGACTCATCGCCGCTGTGAATAAAATCGTATAGTACATCTACGTCTTCACCCAAATATCCACCTGGTGAACGGACTAACCCGTTTGATCTATAATAATGATAGTAAGAAGTGTTCGGCGCAATGGGAATAATCGCTTCCAGACCTTCAACACCTGTTGTAGCTGCCGCAAGCGGAAGCGTTCCATTGTACGATGTACCCGTCATACCTACTTTTCCGGTAGTCCAATAGGCTTTTACTTCTTCTTTTCCATAAGGAGTTTTATATCCCTTTGCACGTCCATTCAGCCAATCAATCACCGCTTTCGGTGCCAACGATTCATTATCACCACCAACGGTTGGCGAACCTTGTGAAAGCCCTGTCCCTGGAGAAGAGGAGTGCACCACAATATACCCTCTAGGCACCCAAGTACGTGTTTTTGAATTTGAAATTATAGGCCGTTCGCCCCTTCTAGTTACCGAAGGATGTACAATGTCTTTTCCTAAAGCACCCAATTCGTGGTGCACATCGTGAAAAGCACCTTCCACTTCTGGTGCTACCCCTGCAAAATACGGACTCGATTCATAAACAACAGGCAACTTCAACCCTTCGGTTTCTGTTTGCTTAGGTCGTGTAACATCTACGTGCATGCGATCCATTTTGTTGTCGCCGTCTGTATCGAAGGTGGTTTCTACCCAAAGATCTTCTCGAATCCAATCTTTTGCATTATTAAAAGCCGGAACAATCTGTGCCTCGCCATCTTTAAATATGGGTTTAGCTTTTTCTTGTGCGGTTAAGCTAAACGTAACGGTCCAAACGACAAGGAGTAACAAGTATTTTTTCATGGTGTCTAATTTTTTAATATATTTCGAGTGTTTTGTATGGTTGTTTTTTAGAGGAATAGGATTTTTAGAGCCATAAACCATGACTTAATAACAATTATCCTAATCGGGGTCTTCGATACAATTTTCGTTTAATTTACAAAAGAGCTGTTGTTCTAATTTAGTAACAAACAAAAATCACTCAGACACCTTTATTTTAGCCTTTTGATTATTGCCCCGGGAATTTCGGTTTACGCTTTTCTAAAAACGCACTGGTTCCTTCTTTAAAATCTGCGGTACCAAAACATTTTCCAAATTCGGTGATTTCGGTTTCAAACCCATTTTCGCCTTCTTCAAATCCTGCGTTGATTGATGCAATGGCCGAGGAAATTGCCACTGATGAATTTTTCATTATTTTTCCGGCAATTTTTTCAGCCAAATTCATTACTTCTTCTTGAGACGTTACATGGTTTACCAACCCATATTCCAAAGCTTGTGCTGCGTTGATCATTCCTGCGGTCATAATTAGTTCCATAGCACGCCCTTTCCCTACTAATTGTGGTAAGCGTTGTGTACCACCATAACCAGGAATAACGCCTAACGAAACTTCTGGAAGTCCCATTTTAGCATTATCACTAGCAATTCTGAAATGTGCGGCCATCGCTAATTCCAGTCCGCCACCTAATGCAAAGCCATTAATTACAGCAATTACAGGAGTAGAGAGATGTGCTACAAAATCGAACAACTTGGCTTGTCCTTTTGCTGCCAATTGCTCGCCTTGTACAACGGAGTAGTCGGAAAACTCACTAATATCAGCTCCAGCCACAAATGCTTTTTCGCCGCTTCCGGTAATGATAATTACCTTAGTGTCAAAATCATCTTCAGCTTCCTTAAAGGCTTCATGAAGTTCTTGAATGGTATCCCGGTTTAGAGCATTCAGTTTTTTGGGACGGTCAATAGCAATTGTTGTAATGCCATTTTCATGTTCGTAACGTATGTTTTCAAAATCCATAGAGTGTTTTTTCAATTTTTTGTTACTGTAAAAATACGAAATTGCCTATAACTGTCTCTTAAACCGAACCGTAAATGTAGTTCCTTTTCCTTCTTCGGAAATTAAAGAAATGGTACCTCCGTACGTTTCCACTATATTTTTTACCATAGCGAGACCAAGACCCATTCCGCTTGATTTTGTTGTAAATTTAGGTTCAAAAACTTTTTCTTTATTGTTTTCTGAAATACCTGTTCCATTATCACTTATAACAATGGAAACATGCTTTTCTTCTGAAACTACATTCACCGTAATTTTAGGCTTTTCTGGTTTTGCTTGCTCAATGGCTTGAATTCCATTTTTAACTAAATTGGTCGTTACCCTAATTAATTGTGTACGATCAAGCTTCGCGATAATTTCTTCCTTTTCAGAATGAAATACTATATAATCTTCGTTGAAAATATCGAGTGCCAACTTAGTTATTTTAACCACATTTAGTGTTTCATCTTGCTGAGCAGGCATTTTCGCATAGTTTGAAAAAGCTTCGGCAATTGAGCTCATAATATCGATTTGCTGAATCAATGTTTTGCTGTATTCATCTAATCGCTCTTCAATATCAGGATCATTCTGATTAAATTTCCGTTGAAAACTTTGCACCGTTAACCGCATAGGTGTCAACGGATTTTTAATTTCATGCGCCACTTGTTTTGCCATTTCGCGCCAAGCAGCTTCTCGCTCGCTGGTGGCTAATTGAGCAGCACTGTTTTCAAGTTCCTCAATCATTCCATTATAAGCGTTTACTAACGTTGAAATTTCTTCCGTAGTGGTGTCAATCAGTATTTTTTTGTTGCGTTTGTTCAGTCGGGTTTCGGTTATCTTTTCACTGATGGTGTTTAATGATTTTGTAATATATTTTGAAAGGAAATAGGCCAAGGCAATGGCTATTAAAAGCATTAAAAAATAGGCCATTCCTAAACGGGTTAGATTTTGTTTCAACTCTTTTTTTATAAAACCATCGTCTTCTATATATGGCAAATTCAAAATTGCCAAAGGTTTAAAGTAATTATCCGTTATGTAAGAATAGGAGGATTGGAATTCCTGCCCATCTTCGGTGAAGTTTTTTAAAAAATGCTTGTTAGAAGAAGTCCGTAATGCTTTTAATGCATAATCTGGTATTTTTTGATTGGTTGTGTCTTTTAAAAAAGAGGCTTTTGAAGACTTTAAGAGGTTTCCGTCCAGATCGTACAAATAGATTTCAAGGTTGTGGATTTCCTTAATTTCATAAATTTCATCCTTAAAAATAAGGGGGATTTTATCTGTTTCAACCGGATACGTGGTTTCCTTTAAAACATAATTAATATTTTCACGAATAGCCGTTTCTTTACGTTCCAAGCGATCTTTATGGTAATCTTTTGCTTCTTCTCGATACTGATAAACCGTTACAATAGCAATAAGGATAGAAGCTCCTATTACCAAAAGTAACATAGAAAAGAAAATGCGGTTTCGAAGCGAATGCCTAAAAATTTTCATGAAGTGTATTTCTAAACGAAAGGTAACAATAATTGCACCAATTTTACTCCAAAAGAAAGGTGGCTATTTATTTTTCACGAAGTCGTTTGTAAAATTTATAGCCTAGCATTAGTAAAATTGAAAATGTAATAATCCCCAACACACCATAAATCCAGTTTACCGCGTTCCGTAACATGACTAAAAAGATGATGGCAAACAAGATGATGGTTGCTCCTTCATTAAACAACCGCATAAATTTTGAAGAATGCTTTACAACACCTTTTTGCAATTGTTTGTAAATCTGGTGGCATTTTAAATGATATAAAATCAATAGAAAAACGAAGCCTAATTTTACTTGCATCCAAGCATCGGTTAAATAGAAAGTACGTAAGGATATCAACCAAATAGCAAAGCCTATCGCCAATATTGCCGAAGGCCACGTAATGATGGTCCAAAGCCGATTGGCCATAATGCCTAGTTGCTTTCCTAAAATTTCTTTTTCGGGTGACGGTTTTTCTGAAGCTTCAATTTGATATACAAAAAGCCGGACGATATAGAACAATCCCGCAAACCAGGTAATTACAAAAATTAAATGCAGGGCTTTTATATAGTTGTATTCCATTTTTCAAAGGTACTAATTTAGAGTTTTCAAATAACTTTTCTAAAATTACTCAATCAATGTCTTTCTAATTTCCCGATTCAGAAAATATCCTGTTACAATCGTTGACAACACATCGGCAATGGGGAAAGAAATCCAAACGCCTAATTCACCAAAAAAGTTAGGTAAAATTAAAATTAACGGAATAAAGAAAAACCCTTGTCTGGTAAGTGTGAGTAATAAAGCCGGTGTGGCTTTTCCAATCGCTTGAAAATAGGCCGAACCTATTAACTGAATCGCAATTATCGGTATCGCGGCAAACACCCATCGCATCGCGGAAGGCGTTTCATCTAAAATCACTTGATCTGTTGTAAATACCGAAACGATAGCTTCCGGAAAGGACATAATCAAGATAAAAATTACCAAAGCAAGCAAACCTGCGTATTTTATGGCTTTATTGATGCTTTCCCGAACCCTTGGAAATTTATAAGCACCATAATTATAGCCTGCAATGGGTAAAAACCCTTGTGTGACTCCTAAAACAGGAAACAAAGCAAACATGAGCATCCGACCAATAATTCCGTACATCGTGACCGAAGCTTCTCCACCTATATTGAAGAGAATATTATTCATCAATAAGTACGTTATACTCACTACGGCTTGTCGTGCTAAGGTTACAAAACCTAAAGCCGTCATTTCTTTTAAAATAGCTTTATTGAGCCCAAAATGTGAAAAACTGATACGAAGTTCAGACCGATTACTTAAAAAGAACCAAAGGATAAACAAAAAACATAACACATACGAAACCGTGGAAGCCCAAGCGGCACCAGCCATTCCCATATCGAATACATTAATTAAAATATAATCTAGCAACAAATTACCCACTGATGGGATAATCATGGCAATCATGGCAATTTTTGGCTTTCCTTCAGCCCGTAGTACATTGTTACCCATCATGGAAAGAGCCAAAACAGGAACCCCATACAGTACAATACGATAGTAAATTTTAGCGGGTTCAAAAATGTCACCCTTTCCGCCAAAAGCAGGGATTAATTCGTTGACAAAATAAAGACCAACGGCTGCCATTGCAACCGTTATCAAAAGGGTAAGGGTAATTTGATTTCCAAAGGTCTTAAGGGCTTTTTCTTTGTTGTTAGCGCCTAATGCTCTAGATATAATAGAAGAACCGCCAATACCAATCGCCATCCCCAATGCGGCAATAAAAAATGAAACGGGCAACACAACATTTATAGCTGCAATAGCGATGGAGCCAATCCAATTTCCTACAAAAATGGTATCAACAAGAATATTTAATGACATCACCAATATACCTATTGATGCCGGAACCGATTGTTTTACCAGTAGTTTACTAATGGGTTCTGTACCTAAGCTGGCAGAGCGGTTTTTTAATGCCATTAAATTATAATATT
>Ga0209309_10000979_pt1 | contig 30366 bp, 16 predicted proteins | sample COGITO_mtgs_1204_2_FD_184807 | JGI IMG/M metagenome (GOLD analysis project Ga0209309, IMG submission 184807) | Pelagic marine microbial communities from North Sea - COGITO_mtgs_120412 (SPAdes) (version 2) | ecosystem: Environmental > Aquatic > Marine > Epipelagic ... | reverse complement strand
GCTCATTTCGGTCGCTTTCTTCAGCATGTGGGTCGTCTTAATCGTCGTGCTTTCTCGATTATTAAACAAAGATCGGTTGCTCGATTCTTCTGACGGGGAGAAAACGAATATCGAGACGAAGAAAGAGCTTGGCGAAGACGCTCTTTAATTTATCATCATAAGCGATAGAGTACTAAGAACGCATACTTTTAGAAGAGATTATAGTTTTACGTCTGAAACCGGTATTTATCACTGTACGCATACACACGAAGCGAAGCGTAAAAAAGTCAACAACCTCTCTCTCTCGCGCGCAAAAGAGCGCCGCTCTCTTCTTCGTAAAAACCCGACTTCGAGAAGTTTAACAACCCAGTTTTTAAAAGGATATCTGAAAAGAGACCCACCCCTTTCTCTCTCGCGTTTTGTCATCTCGTTTTTCATTAAAATCCAACTCTTCTCTCATCATCGCAAGTTGAGACTCTTTTTCTGTTTGTTGCTGTGGGAAAAATTCCTCATTTCTACACTACTAGGTGAATTACAACTCAGCTAGGACTCCCAATCTTGAATATTCTAACAGAACACGCCGTCGCACAAGCTTTACGTCCTCTCCTTCTCCTCCGTTTCCATCTCATCGATCTCATCGTATATACACAGGCAACTTCCAGACAACTTTAAGACAATTTCTATATCTGTCCTAATCGTGCTTGGAAAACGCGGCGACTAACAGTTGACTCGCTCGAAACGATTTTTCTTTGATGCTCAACCCGATGGCCGAGGCGACGACGGTTTTCGTCAGCTGCGCGTTTAAGCCCTGATACCAACCCGCGTAGCCTTCTCGCTTCTTCAAGTCGGCCATAATTTGTAACAACGATAGCGTCGCAAAATCGGTTGGTTTACTACTAGCGTTTCTTCTATTCTTTTGTTGCGAGTGTTGCTCGTTCGGATTCGTCGCCGCTTTCTGTAATACTTTCGCGCGAATCAAAGGATACGTGGCCACCGTCGCCGCCGCTTTCGATAACGCCGCGATAACAATCGCCTCAAACACCGGTAATTCTCTCACCGGTTTCCTTCTCCCAACGCTCAATCCTTTCAACGCTCTCTGTCTTAATTGCTCGTACATGGTATATTGAATGGTTGGATTCACCGTGAGCAACAACGACGCTCCTACGCCGGCGTATAAATTTGGCACAGTCGTGGTCAAAATCTCCACCGATCTCCGATACTCTTTTCGCACGCGTCGTTTATACATTCTCGCTTTCTTTTCCAGCATTTTCTTGGACGGCAACTTCATGCGCAACTTTCGAATGGTTTTCGAGGAGATGCGCTGCGCTCGCTCGAGTTTTCTATTCACGACGTCTCGAAACGAGCTCGAAGAAGTCACAAAACTCGCATTCCCTCTCTTCCCTCCTTTCGTCGCCGAGCTCTGTCCCGGAGTACTCGCGATGCTCTCGTCGTCGTCGTCGTCCGATTCTGATTCGGAATCACTTTCGTTCTCGGAATCTGAAACCTCCGAATCGCTCGCGTGAAACTTCTTCTTTCTTTCCTCTTCTTTCGAATCTCTCTGATTGAAACTCTGGCCCACGTTGCTAAAATCTCCCGATTCGTGCACAGACATCCCATCCCTCTCTCCTCCTCGCTCGCCTCTTTTCGTCGGACAACTCCCAACCTGCGCTCGCGTGCTCAACGTATCCAACGGTTCAGTCAACAAAACGTTCATCGCCGCCGCCGTCGTCGCGACTATTAAACTCATCCCAATCGATATCTTTTGGTTTGGATTTCTCTCCTCGACTTTCCGTTTCAACCCGCTAAAGGCGAAGAAATACACGAACGAAGAGGTTAACGCGTGGTAAAACTTTGGTTTCACGCCGTTGAACAGTTGCAAGACGCCGTCTCGATGGATGGACTCGTAAAACTGGAACAAGAATGGTTTCTTTTTCTTAGACAGGAGTAAAGGCTCCCGGGAGGAAATCGAGCGTCGGAAAAGACCGCCTCGTACGACTTCCTCTTTTCTCTCTGTCTGTTCGGCTTGGATTCTTGTTTTCACCGTATCGAGCGGGTATAAGAGCATGGCAGAGACGACGCCGCCGATGGCACCTGATTGATCGTCATCATTAATCGTCGGAGGAGGAGGAGAGAAGTGTCGTTGTTAGCGAATTACACGAACGAATCCAAATTCAAAACGGGTCGTCGTCTATTAATCGTCGCGCGCACGAAGTGAACAACAAACCGCGCTTTAAGAGTAAGAGAGACAGAAAGAAAGAAAGAAAAAAGCACAAAACGTACCGGCTAAAGCCTCCGTGGTCATCTTTTCCGTCGTTCATCTTTTCCGTCGTCGTCAGCATAATAATAAACGTTGCGTGTGTGTTATAAGTGATGAAGTAAAGAGCGAATTTTATGAATTAAGATCTCTGATTTTTTGTCTCTTTAAAAACACACACGTCTGTCTCTCTCTCTCTCTCTCTATGACGATAAAATAAAATAGAAGTCGATTAAAGCAACAACTCGGCGACTTGCACGGCATTTTGCGCGGCACCTTTTCTTATTTGATCCCCGCACACGAACAACTCCAAACCTTTGTTTCCTTTTTGCGAGATATCTCTTCGGATGCGACCGACGAAGCAATCGTCTTGGTCGCTCGCGTCCGAGGGCATCGGGAATCGGTTATTCGCGCGATCGTCGATTAAGGAAACGCCCGGGAATTCAGAGATGATTTTTCTCGCCTCTTCTTCGCTTAAGTCATTTTTTAAGGTCAAGTTGATGCTCTCCGCGTGCGCGCGCATGACCGGGACGCGGATGCACGTCGCGCAGATGCTGATGTCGTCGGTGTTCCAAATTTTCTTGGTTTCTTTCACCATTTTCATTTCCTCTTCGTTGTAGCCGTTGTCCATCATCGGCGCGTTGTGGGAAAACAAGTTGAACGCGTATCCCCACGGGAAGATTTCTTTCGTTTTTACTTCCCCGTCGTTGACGAGTTCCCTCGTTTGTTGTTCCAACTCGGCCATGGCTTGCGCGCCGGCGCCGGACGCCGCTTGGTACGTAGACACGACCATTCTCTCGATGCCAACTTTTCTTTGAATCGCAGTCGTCGCCATCAACGCGATAATCGTCGAGCAGTTCGGGTTGGCAATGATCCCGCCTTTACCGGAACCGATTTTCATACCGGCCATAGCTTCTGGGTTCACCTCCGGAATGACCAACGGCACGCCTTCCGTCATGCGAAACGCGCTCGAGTTATCGACGACGTAGCACCCTTTCTCCACCGCGATCGGACCAAACTTTTTCGAAATGGACCCTCCGGCAGAAAACAACGCGATATCCATGTTATCGAAAGACGTTTCCGTCAACTCTTCCGTCGTGTACGTCTCCCCGTCGAATTCAACTTCCTTCCCCGCGCTTCTCGAGGACGCCAGCAGCTTCATCTCGCTGTACGGGAAGTCTCTTTGTTTCAAAACTCTCAAAAACTCTTGCCCGACCGCTCCAGTCACGCCGGCGATGCACACTCTCGGCCCGTCCGGGGTTTTCTTCGCGAACGTTTGCACGACATTTCTTCTCGATCCACTTTTAACGCGGCTGTTCTGTTTCGTCTTCTTCAAAGATGAAACCGACGTCCTCGCCGCCGTGTTCGGGGAGGCTCCTACGCTAAACATTTTCTTTTACCTCGTTTATACTAATCTCTCGTTCTCTCTCTCTTTCTCTCTCTCTGCGCGTTATTATAGAATACTAAATAACCGACACAAAAAAGTAGGCTTCTGCTGCTGATGTGCGCGCGTGCGTGTGTGTGTGTCCCGTACCGCGAGCTCTCGCTGTCTGTCTGTCTCTCTCTTCGTCTCTGCGTGGAGATGATGAGGAAACAAAAACACGTGTGCTTTATCTGATTGAAAAAGTGTTCATCTTTTTCAGATACGCAAAACTCTGCTTGAAAAATAAGCAAAAAAACACGGAGGCAAAAAATTTAGGGTTTTGATAGAGTTAGGGTTTAAAAAGAGGAGACAAAAAGAAAGGTCCCTCACAAAAAACGCCACACGACGCAATCGATTGGGGGGTTTTGAATCGGATCTCTTCCTCTCATTGAGTATCGCACACGCGAAGAAAACGCGAGAAGAGCAGCGAAGAAACGAAAGAGCAGTGGTCTCGTATTCTTCTTTCTTTAGTAAACGTCATCGTAAAGCCAACGAAACGTGCGCGAGATGCCGTTACGATTAGACATCAAACGCAAACTGGTCCAACGCTCCGATCGCGTCAAAGGGGTGGATTTACACCCGGTGGAACCGTGGATTCTGGCGAACTTGTACTCCGGGAACGTGTTCATTTGGAACCACGCGACGAATAGTTTAGTGAAGAGCTTCGACGTGACGGAGTTACCGGTACGAACGGCGAAGTGGTGCCTGCGGAAACAATGGATCGTCTGCGGTTCGGACGATATGTTCATTCGAGTGTATAACTATAACACTTCGGAGCTTATTAAAGCGTTCGAGGCGCACGCGGATTACATTCGGTCGGTGTGCGTGCACCCGACGCAACCGTTCGTATTGTCGTGTTCGGACGATATGTTGATTAAGTTGTGGTCGTGGGAGAAAGATTGGGATTGCATGCAGATTTTTGAGGGCCATTCGCACTACGTGATGCAAGCGTGCTTTAACCCGAAAGATACGAACACGTTCGCGTCGGCGAGTTTGGATCGAACCGTCAAGGTGTGGTCGATTGGCCAACCGACGCCGAACTTTACGTTGGAAGGCCACGAGAAAGGGGTGAACTGCGTGGATTACTTTACCGGTGGGGATAGGCCGTATTTGATTTCTGGCGCGGACGATAAGTTGGTGAAGATTTGGGATTACCAAACGAAAACGTGCGTGCAAACGTTGGACGGGCACTCGCACAACGTCAGTGCTGTGGCGTTTCACCCGGAGTTGCCGATCATCATCACCGGTAGCGAAGACGGGACGTTGAGAATTTGGCACCAAACGACGTACAGATTGGAAAACACCTTGAATTACGGCTTAGAGCGCGTGTGGGCGATTGGAGTTATTAAAGGTTCCAACGCCGTCTCGGTCGGTTACGACGAAGGGACGGTCATGTTCAAGATTGGGAGAGAAGACCCGGTGGCGAGCATGGACGCGAGCGGTAAAATAGTGTACGCGAAGCATAACGAAGTGCAAACGGTTAACGTGAAAGCTTTGCCGCAAGACTACGAGATCGCGGACGGGGAGAGATTGCCGTTAGCCGCGAAAGACTTTGGTTCGTGCGATTTGTACCCTCAATCCATTGAACACAACCCGAACGGGAGATTTATCACCGCGTGCGGCGACGGCGAGTATATCATTTACACCGCGTTGGCGTGGAGAAACAAAGCGTTTGGTTCAGCGTTAGAGTTTGGATGGTCTGCGGATGCGAGCGAATACGCCATTCGCGAGTCGCCGAGTAAGATTAAAATCTTCAAGAACTTTAAAGAAAAATTGGAGTTTCGCCCGCACTTCGCAGCAGAAGGCTTGCACGGCGGCGCTTTGTTGGGTTTGAGATCGACTGATTTCATTTGCTTTTACGATTGGGAACAAGCGAACGTCATTCAGCGCATCGACGCGACGGTGAGAGATGTGAAATGGTCAGAGTCCGGGGAAATGTGCTGCATCATCTCCGAAAACAGCTTCTATATTTTGAGGTACGACCCGGAAGTCGTCGCCGCGGCGTTTGAAAGCGGCGAGTTTGACGAAGGCGAAGGCGTCGAGGACTCGTTCGAGCTCTTGGCGGAAATTTCGGAAACTGTTTTGACCGGTATTTGGGTTGGCGATTGTTTCGTGTACAACAACTCGGATATGCGCTTGAACTACGTCATCGGCGGTGAAGTCACGACATTGTTCCACATGGATCGACCGATGTATTTGTTGGGGTACTTGGCCGCGCAAAGTCGCTTGTACTTGATCGACAAAGAGTTCCAAATCGTCACGTACACGATGCTTTTGAGCGTCATTGAGTTTAAAACGTTAGTTTTGCGAGGCGAATTAGAAGCCGCGGAGGAGTTGTTGACGTCTATTCCGACGGAACACCACAACTCCGTCGCTCGATTCTTGGAGGCTAGAGGTTTGGTCTCGGACGCTTTGAGAGTGGCGACTGATCCGGACTTTAAGTTTGAACTCGCGGTACAACTCGGCGAGCTTGGTATCGCGAAAGAAATCATCGAATCTTACAACGACGACGTCGGCGAGAGTAAGTGGAAACAGCTCGGCGAGCTCGCGATGTCTACCGGTGAGCTCGATTTAGCCGCCGCGTGCTTGGACCGCTCGGGCGATTTGAGCGGTCAACTCTTGTTGGCTTCCGCCGCGGCAAACCCGAAGCAGTTGATGCAACTCGCCGAAGCTGCCAAAGCCAAAGGCAAGAACAACGTCGCGTTCGTTTGTTTGTTTTCGTTGGGTGATATCGACGCGTGCTTGGACTTGCTCGTGGAAACTGGAAGAGTCCCCGAAGCCGCTTTCATGGCGCGAACGTACGCGCCGTCTAGAGTTTCCGAAATCGTCCAGTTATGGAAATCCGATTTAGGTAAGATTAACAAGAAAGCCGCCGAGGCATTAGCCGACCCCGCGGAGTTTGCAAACTTGTTTCCAAACTTTGACGAAGCTTTAGTGATGGAAGAAGACGCCAAAAAGACCAAAATGTCCAGCAAGAGACCGTCGGCGTCGGCGTACGGAGGGGAGCAAGAGTTAGCGAAACAGATGGAAAAATCGGCGACCGTAGCAGAAGAACAAGAAGAACAAACAAAAAACGAAACGAAAGAAGAAAAGGAAGAACCGGCGCAGAACGCGCCTCCGACGCCCAAGTCGGAGCCGCCGAAATCGCCAAAGAAAGAGGCGAAGAAAGCGACGCCACCGGCCAGTCCAAAAGCGCCGCCTTCTCCTTCGCCGAAAAAGGCGGAAAAGGAAGAAGAAAAACCGACGAAGGAAGTCCCGGCGCCGAAAATCCCCGCCCCGAAATCTCCAAAGAAAGCAGCGCCAGAGCCTCCGGCGAGCCCGAAGGCGGCTTCCGCAGCAACGCCTCCGGATGATTTCGTCGACGCGAACGAGGAAGGCCCCGCCGGGGACGAAGACGCCGACGAGTGGATCGACGAACCGACCGATTAATACTATTTCTTATATTATATATATATAAAAGAGAGAGAATAAGAGAGAGAGAGAAAGAGAAAGAGAGAGAGTGGATGTGTGCGTTTGTGAGTGAGTAAGTAGAGTCTTTTAATGAATGAATTAAACCAAAATCTAATGAAATCAAGCAGCAGCACAAAAAAAAAATTTCCTTCTTTTGCTTCAAAGAACCACTCGCTCGGGAAAAGACAAAGAGAGAGAGATTCGTTTTATTATACCATCCCCCGCCCGCTTAAAGAGAGAGAGAGAGAGAGATCATCGTCTCTGCAGATTTACAGAGGAGCTTTACGGAGGAGCTTTGATTGACGAGAAATTATGTCTCGCTTCAGCAGGAAAGAGACGGAGATTGCGCCGGAAGCGGCACCGCTGCTCATTAATGCCGCGGATTTGGATTCTCGGGTCGCGTCATCACATTCCGCGTCGTCGTCGACCGCCTCGATGACGACGACGACTTCGAAAAAAGTCGTCGGACTCACAGGTCTGGCGTCGATGATGGTGCTTTTTGCCGTCGCCGGGTTTAAGAGTGGAAACGATGGGTTCGATGTCATTCACAAGGCGGAGTCGTCTGCTTCGAAATCAACTTCGAAACAACAACGAGAAAATGGTCGAATCGCGACGACGACGTCGGGAGGCCGCGCGAACAAACAGTCTTTGGGAGAAATTCCACTGACGGCACAATCGTACGACGCCATCAGAGACATGGTGATGAAAGACGAGGAAAAGTCTAAATCGAAGAAACGAGGATCGACTTCGTCTTCTTCTTCTTCTTCGTCGGCGTACGCTTCGGACCCTTTGCTCACGTTGCTTTCGAAAGACGGCGCGGACGCGAAGAGTTTTCCGAGTTTAGTCCCGCAGTTTGACGAGAACGATTTCGCGTTCGCGGATGGGTCGTGGAAGCACAGGCCGGCGAAAGAACACAACGGGAAGTTTACCATGTGCTTAGCCGGTGGTAAGGATTCGTGGGACGGGACGTACACGGGAAACTTAAACACGTTGTATGAACCCGGTTTGTGCATCGGCGAGGTCAGAGAGGAGTTATCGGCTGATTGCGACGTGAGGTTGTTCAACCAAGGCGCGTTCTTATGGACCGCGGATTATAAAACCGAACACGCGGAAGGCGAAGACCCGCACTTTTTACCGCCCAAAAAGGATCACTCGAAACAAGTAGACTTTTACTACGCGCACGAATCCGCCGATCACTACGGGTACGAGTTGAAAGATCCGAAAAGTTTGAAGAACATGCAATACATCGCTGCGTTCCACCCAACAAAGACTGGATTATGGTACCCGTTCGGACCGTCTATCTCTGCCTTATTAACCGATTACGAGTTATGGAAGTTACCGAAAGAAGCGCGAGTGCCGGCCATCGCCTGGTGGGCCAAAGATTGCGCCGAAGATAGATCGGCCATCTTAAAACACATCGCCACGCGATTTCCAGTCATGTCCATGGGTGGATGTGAACACAACATGGACGCCTTGAACGATCCTGGACGCGACGGGAACCACATGGAACAAGATTTAATTAAATCGCAATTCATGTTTTACTTCGCCTTGGAAAACGGCGTCCAGTGTCCAAACTATATGACCGAAAAGCTCTGGGATAGTTTAACTCGAGGTTCCATCCCAATCTACGTCGGCTGGGATGGCATAGAAGATTACATCCCGTCCAAAGAGTCCGTCATCGACTTGCGCGATTTCAACTCCGTGGACGAACTCGCCGCCAAGTTGGAACAATACACCACGGACGAAAAGTTGTACCAAAAGGCGCACGAATGGCGAACGAAAAACCCGAAAACGTGGCCTGAAGGTTTCCGCAATCTCGTCCGTCACGTCTCCTCGGACTTAAAAGCCGGCATGTGCAACACCCTTCGTCAAGGCTTACCCGGGAAAGGACACGCCAAGGACCAAGAATCGGAAACGTGCGACCACAACCCGACGGTGTTAGGCGAGCCCGCGCAACGGATCACAAACAACTATCGACAAGCAGCGATTAAATCGTGGCAAGAATTTTTGAGCAGAGATTGCAACGAAGACGAGTGCGCGTGGTACAAGTTGAGCGCGTTAGCCGCGGCGAACCGATGATTTGATTGATCATGAAATCCATCGCGTATTTTATTATAACAAGTATTTTTTTAGAGTGTTCAAAGCAAAAAATCCACATAAAATTATGCTTTCCACGCACCGCGCAACCTCCGGACTCTCCGCCTCGTGTTCGTCTTATTCTTCTCGGGAATGCTCTCGTCAAAAGAGAACAAAGAGTACCACCATCCAATGCGGGAACAAATCCATCAAGTCGAACGAGAACAAGCGAAGAAAACCGCCTGCACATAAAGGTTTAGACGCGCACATTTTGAAGACAAATTCTTCCCCAAATTCGTCTTCTCCGTCTCCCGTTTATGTCGTTCCGAAACTGTTACAAAACCGCGACGCCTCGGTCGCTTTGTGCTTCACCTACCTGGGCGACGCCGTTTGGGAACTGTTCGCGAGACAACACTTAGTTTTACGTAGGTGCAAGAAATCCGAGAGGGAAAATCCACCGAACAGACAAGGAGGAAGAAGTGGTGGGAACTCGTCGACTTCGGTGAAAACGTTGAGGCCGCAAAGAGCGGCGCAAGACGGGTGGTGCTCGGCGGTCGCGATGCACTCGCATTTGGAGAGACTTCTCTCGTTAGAACAAGGGACGTTCTTGACGGAAGAAGAGATGGCGATTTTAAAGTGGGGGGCGGATTACGGCCACGAATCGAGAGCGAGACACAGCGGGGTGGAACATCGAGACGCTTCGGCGTTGGAGGCGTTGGTGGCGTATTTGTATTTGTTCGACGGCGAGAGATTGATGGAAGTTTTAGGGGCGCTGGGGATGACTTTTATGGATGCCGGTGGTTTGCAGGTGTTGAGTGGGAGTGGGAGAGTTGAAGCTGTAGAGAGAGCTTTGGAGAGGTTTGAAGGCGGTGGAGGCCGCGAAGAGGAAAACGAAGAAGAAGTTAAAGAAGAAGAAGACTCGGAGAAAACAATGAGCGCTTTACAGTTAGAAAACGAAACTTTAAAGAAAGAAATCGAAGAGTTGAAGCAGAAGGCACTGATAGCTCAGAGAGCCGTTCGATTAAAACGCTAGTAATTTTAAGAGAGAGATAAGAAGAGAACGTCTGCGTGTAATAGTATTGATTTTTATAGGCCTATTTGTATTATGATTGCAACGACAAGATTGTACCAGTACCGTAGTTATACAGTATAAATTTACTCTTTCGGTGGTTGCTCGTCCGCTAAATTCATGATGTTGATTTTCTCAATCGTGCCACCTAAGGCGTCGCCACCATCTCCGCTATCTTCTTTAAATGGACTCTTCTTCGCGTCGCCGGCTTTGGGACTGGTCGCCGCCGCGTATGTACTGATCGCTTGCGCGTTGATCCATTCGTTTTGCTTCTTCACCGTTTCCGGCATGTACCCATCCCCCATCTGATTCGTGACTGTTCCGTCCGTAAAGCCATTGTGCCTCCCTGGCACCACATCTTCGCTCGGCACCAAAAAGTCCGGAATATCCTCATCCTTCAACAATTTCTGCAACGCTTCGTACTGCAACTTTGGATCCGAGAACACCTTCACCTTGTGTTGCGTGTGCACCGCCAAAAACGGTTTCACCGCCGCGTACAAATAATCAAACGCCGTCGGCGCGTTCAAAACGTAAATCGCTTTACTCAACTCCGGATAGTTATGCGACGCGGTTGAATTCACAATCTTAAACACGTACAAACACTTCATCGCGCTCAAACCGACGTCTTTCAAATCCAACAATACCACTTGTTTATCCACCATCTGCGATTTCGTATCTTGATTCACGGCGCAGAAATCCTCCTTAATCTCCTCCTTCGTCTTCCCTTCCACTAATTTCTTCGCATTTTCCGTCGCCTCCGGGATAATCGACCGCATCAAATGCTCCCCTCTTATGATCGTCGAATACACGTGAACCTCGTCCGAAACCTCCAACGCTAAACTCGAATCTCCTTTGCCAATCCTCAACAAATACACCGGATACCCTTGTTTCGTGTAACAGTGAAACGGCGTGTTGGGTAATATTTTCCTCGACAACTCTAACAAATCCCACCGAGGCGCTGCTTTTAATATGTTCTCCACGCCTACCGCGTCGCCGATGCGCACCGAATTTCTAAACTCGATCGCTTTTCGCATCATCAACTCCGCCGCTTCCACGTTGTACCGTCTTGCGACGAGAAATCTTCGGCACGTCGCTTCCACGTCCCCTAAGGGGCACATCTTCGAAGGAACTTCCGTGTTTGTCTTTTTCAAGTTTTCTAAAACCTCTCTCACTCGTTCGTGCCAATCTTGAGGGTGCGGAAACTCGTGGAACAGTTTCGTCGGATCGACTCGTTCCGTGCTTTCGCCCCCCTCGGTCGTGTTCGCATCGTTGGGATTCGTCGTGGAAGAACCCATCGCCCAGGACGCCGCCGAGGACGCCGCGGAGGATAAAGAGCTGAACATGACGTATCTCTCTTAAATCTCTCAGTCCCTCTTCTCTTCGTCAGTTAAAGTGTCTCTCTCTTATCTCCCTCTTCCTCTTCTTCTTCTCGTGCGTCTCTCTCTCTCTCCGTTTGACTGCTTCTTCGGATAAAAATGTTCCAAAAGTGGATAGAAAATTCCAGATTTAGGGTTTATATACAAACCCTAAATAGACCACACGCAAAAATTCCTTCTTCGTTGTTTTCGTCGTCGTTCGTTCGTTTCATGCACATCGACACTTCATCTCTCTCTCGTGTAATATGCCACCGAAGAAGAAGACCAAGAAAGCGACCACGACCACTCGGTCCACCGAGGAGGAGGACGACGGTGGTGGTGGTGCAGGTGATGTTGCTGCTGCTGCTGCTGTGAAGAAAAAGAAGAGAGCAAAGTCACCGTCGCCTTTCGTGAAAGAAGATGAATCCGAAGAAGAAAACAACAACAACGTGAACGCTTTGAATACTAAAAGGAAATCGACCGCGCGAAGAGGGAAATCGCAAACGCCGAACGATGAGGACGACGACGGCGGAAAAGAAGAAGCGGAGGAGAAGAAAGTTTCGACGACGATTCAGACGAGTCAAAATATCGTCCTCGAGGAAGCGAAGAGAAATTTAGTCCTCGAGTCTGGGAACAAAGTCGCTTTGACGCCTCTATTGGGAGGCATTCGGGAGGACGACGGCGCGCGAGGCGGCACGACGACGACGACTGAACCGCTGTGTTATTTATTGCAAATAGACCAGGCGAACATACTTTTAGATTGCGGATGGGACGACAGGTTCGATCAAACCGAGTACGTGAAAGAGTTGGAGAAAATCGCGCCTACGTTGGATTGCGTGTTGATCTCGCACTGCACGCAACGACACGTCGGCGCGGTACCTTTGCTCTTCTCCGAGCGAGTGAAATGTAACCCAAACTGTAAAATTTACGCGTCGATACCGACGCACAAGTTGGGGCAAATGTTGTGTTACGACATTGCGCTCGGGTATTCCGAGTTTCGAGGGGAGTTTGGAGAAGATGTGGGATACAGTCTAGATGACGTGGATTTGGCGTTTAGTAAGTTTGTTCCGGTGAAGTATCAGCAACATTCGAGGGTGAGCGTGAGGAGAGAAAGCGCAGGGGGTGGTGGTGGTGGTGAGAGCGACGCGGGTACTAATAGCAAAAATAGTGGTGGTGCTACCAATAGCGATATTGTCGTCGAAGCTATCAACGCCGGTCACACGTTAGGCGGTTCATGTTGGCGCATATCAAAAGACGCCGAGGATATCGTCTACGCGGTTGATTACAACATGCGGAAAGAACGACATTTAGCCGGGACGAGTTTAGCAGAGACTGTGCATCGACCGTCGGTTTTAATTACAGATTGTCGGAACGTGGATCGAAAAGCGCCCGAGTCGAGGTTGCAAGTGAGAGATTTGCCGTTAGTCGATTGCGTCTTAAAACACGCGCGCATGGAAGGGAACGTGGTTATTTGTTGCGACGCCGTTGGAAGGACGTTAGAGTTGGCTTTATTATTAGAAGAGACGTGGAAGAATCAAAATTTAGGAAGCTATCAGTTAGTGTTGTTCAATAACGTCGCCGCAAACGCGTTGGAGTTCGCGCGGTCCCATTTAGAATGGATGAACGAAGACGTTGGTTTGAAATTCGATAGCACGCGACAGAACGTGTTCGACGTGAAAAGATTGTTTCCGTGTCACTCGTACGAAGATTTTACGAGATTACCTCCGGGACCGAAAGTTGTCCTTGCATCGTTGGCGTCTTTAGAAGGTGGGTTTGCGAGGAAGTTGTTCGTTGAATGGGCCTCGGACGCGAAGAATTGTTTCATTTGGCCGGACGAAATTGGTCGCCAAGTTGGATTAGCGAGAGAGATTGTCGAAAAGTGCAGTAAGGGAGGAGCAAAGACGACTTCTTCAAAGACGAAAAAGAAAGACGTGATCATGAAAGTTGAATTAGCGAGGCGAGAATTGCTGTCTGGGAAAGAGTTGGAAGCGTGGGAGCACGAACAAGAAGAGAAACGTCTCGAAGCGGAAAAGAGGAGAGAAGAAGAAGCGAAGCGACTGGCCGAAGAAGAAGAGAAGAAACGTATGTTGGAGGAAGAGATGGATGTGGACGCTGCGACGCTCTCGCAACCAGTTGAAGACGAAAATATTTACGGTGAAAAGAAAGCGGGTGTCGCAGAGGAAGAAGAAAAAGTTGAGCGTTTGGTACCGCCACCTCAAGTAAACGAGGAAACTGGTATTGCGCTGCGAGACAAGCAAATGTCGTTTGAGCGACGCGAGTGCATCGTCGATGGATTTATTCCCGAAAGTTTCGAGCATCTCGTCTTTCCGGACGAAACGAAATTATCTTCTTCATCATCCGATCCCTCGGGTATGAGTGCAAAAACTGAGTACGGGGAAGCCATCGATGCGGACGCGTTCTTTAGAGTCGCGAACGAATTAAGACCGGAAATGACGAGAGATCAATCGTTTGAAAGTACCGGCGACGTCGATAAACTCGCGGGCGTAGATGGCATCATGGACGCGACGATGGGAATAGCAGCGAAATTGACTAACAAACAACCGGATATGGATATAGATGCGAATGCGGGTAAAGAAGAGAAAGCTCTCGAACGACCGGTGGGAATACCAACGAAAGTCGTCAAGGAAACGAAAGAAATCGTCGTGAAAGCGGCAATTGAATCAAACTTTGATTACGACGGATTAGCCGATGGTCGATCAGTGAAAGCAATCATCCCGCGTCTAGAACCGCGACGAGTAATTCTCGTGAGTGGTACTGTGAAAGATGCCGAGAAGCTTGCTTCGCACTTATACAACGATTCCGAACACTTCCCGAAGAGCTCGAAGATTGATTATCCGAAGAACAACGAGACGTTAGATGCATCCTCGGTACATCCGACGTACAAGGTTCGACTTTCTGAAGCGGTTTTATCCTCCGCGCGTTTGCGACAGGTGAGTGGCTATGCCGTCGGTTGGATCGATGGCGTCATTGGGCCAATCCCTGAAGATGGCTCGGCGCCGGAGTTGCTCCCGGTCCCAGTGAATGCTTTGAAATTAACCGTATCAAAAACAGTTAAAGACGAATCTTTACTCGCTGGAAAAGTCACCGGTCCTTCTTTAATAAAGAAAGAACCAACCGCCGCCGCTCTCGTGGTAGAAGACAACGAAGAAAATGAAGGTACAGAAATCAACATCGTGACTAAACATCACCGACGCTCGGCGTTCGTGGGTGACGTTCGTTTGTCCGAGTTTAGAAGGTATTTGCAGAGAATGGGCGTACCCGCCGAGTTTGGCGAAGGCGGTGCTTTAGTTTGCGCGAATGGACAAGTCGTCGTTCGTCGAAGAGCCGAAGACGATGAGTTGATTGTTGAAGGATCAATCTCGGATGCGTACTTCAACGTCAGAGACATGCTCTATGCGCAATACTCAATTATTTAAGATACATCTTTGCGTGCGTTTGACAACTTTCTTTACTTTACATTCACTCTCTCTTCCAACTTTTTCACTGATTTCCTCAACATCGCCACATCTTTCGCCACCTGTTTTGAATCCGTGTTCAATTCTTTTAGCGAGTCCATTTGTTCCTCCAATTCACCTCGCGCTCGCGCGGATTCCGAGGCCTCGGCGACGTCTCGAGAGATTTTCGCAAACGTCTTGTGCATGTCGTGCAAATATCTATACGCCATTTTCATCGTCTCGTCCGTTTTTGCGGATTTAAAGATGGCGTCCTCAACGACTGCGTATATCCTGCGTAAACTTTCCGCACTTTCGGCCACCTGTAATTCCGCCGCTTTCGCGTCGCGAACAATCTTGGCAATTTCTACGTCTTGTTTCTTTATGTTCTTCACGATGGTGGTGACTTTTTGAACTAAACTCGGACGATTGACGCCTCTTGGCGCTCGCTCTAACGCTTGCGATAACCGATCGCGCTCTTCCGCCTTTCGTCGAGCTAATTGAACTTGCTCTTTTGCCTCTTCTTTCCATCTTTGAATCTCTTCAAGTTGCTCTTTAGCTCGCATTCGTTCCGCTTCCGCTTTCGCGTTTCTCTTCTCGATTTCGTGTTCCAAAGGAAGGCGAGCGTCGTCCCACTCTTTTTGTAATTCTTGACGTCTGTTTTCGTCCTCTCGAACGAGCTTTTCCATTTCCTCTTTCGCTTTTTCCGGCGATCCCTTTGATGCGTTTGGACCGACGACCATATCCGTCGCCATTTTTCGAATTAAATATTCCTCCTCTAAATCTGGGAACTTCGCGCATTCTTCCTTCTCCAATCGAGCGTATTCGAGCATTTCCTCCAACGCTTTTTCGCATCTCGACACGTACGCTTCCATCGTCTGTCGAGTCGTTTCAACGTCGTTTTGTAAATCTTCTAAATCCTTTTCCCGCGCTTGAGCTCTTTGTTCGAGGGTTTCGTTTGCAGAATCTTCTCGGTTCTTTTTCGCTTCCGCGGCGGATTTGATTCTATCGCCTAAACGTTGCATTTCTTCTTCGCCCCCATCCTTTCCTGCAATCCTGCTATTTTTACTACTATTTGACGCAAGTTTATCGCCACCGGCAACTCGCAAAGCGGCGGCAACCAACCCTCCGACGCCATTCGATGCCAACACGTTAACAGCGATCCCGTCGTCGTTCTCCGGTCCCTCAGGCCACAACCCGTTTTCTTTCGTCCACGCCACTTCTTTATTCTTCGTCAAAGCGAACCCTTCTCTGTCTCGCATTCGCTGTCTGTTCGCCACAACTCTCGCCTGTGCGTTGACAATCTCTCGCATCCTTCTCTTTCTCTCGCTCCTCCTCAAACTACTTTCAAAGGGACTCGCCGCTTCCCCGAAAGACGAGGACGTTTTCACGCCGTTCGCCACTCGCACCGCTCTCTCCAACGCAGAGACCACCGAACCATCCTCACCACGACCAAAAAAAGTCGACGACGTCGCGTTACTCTTCCTTCGCTCGTCCTCTGGTATCATCTCGCACAGCAACGCCACGATTTCTCTCGCGTATTCCTCCGACGGGTACAAGAAATGACTGAAGCCAACTCTCCTTTTGCCGCCACCATCACCATCGCCACCACCATCACCATCACCACCACTACGAGTGCTGCTCCCACTATTCGCATTCTTATTAAAAACCAGCCCGTTTAAAGCTCTGGCGTAACTCGTCGCCACTCGAAACCTCCCGCTCGGATCCGACGCGCGTCCTAACGCGTTCGGTAATCGTTTCGCCAGTTTCTCGTGGCCAAATTGGAGGAAGCATTCCCGACACAAACTGACGAGAGAAGTCGAAGTAGAAGAAGGCCCATCGTCGTCTAAATCGTCGTTCTTCGCACCTTGTTGTTGTTGTTGTTGTTGTTGTTGTATCAAGTCCGCGAAGGAAGTCACGCGGTCGTCGAAACGCACTCCAGCGCGACGCAAAGAGAGGAGCGAGAGCGAATTCTCCCCTCCGAGAGCGTCGTCCATTTCCAGTCCAACTTCTGTGCTCGGTCACCCTCAAAGCTCTCGTTTTGTGCGAGGAAAGGAAACAGCTTATTAAAAGAGTGAAAGAGTCAAAGACTCTCTCTTACGCTCGTTCGTTTCCTCTTATTCTGGTGCCACAAACAACAACAAGAACAACAACACAGTGCCGGGTAAGTGTGCACTCGATTTAAGAAGTTTTCCAATTAATTTCCCCTCAAAAGCAGCACTTTTTGGTCCGCGGGGAGCTCTTTACAACAGCAACCCGACGAGCGGGTTTTGCTCTCCGACTTGTCCGTGGGAGGGGAAGGGCGACCGACTCATCGCGGAAGAAGAAGACACGCGCGAGAATGAAAACACCAGACGGAGAGGAACCGTTGTTAACATCGTCTTCTGCCGAGTACGGAGCGGCTTCGAGAGATGAAGTGCGCGAGAATAAAAACACCCCCAAACTGCTTCAAAGCTCGAAAGAAGCGAACTCGACGACGACGACGGGAATGTTATTCTTCCAATCGTTCGACGACCAACACCCGGCGATTTTCTGGGACAACTTTTCCACCGCCATGTGGCTCATCACGGATATTTTGTGGACGGAAAATAACTCGTTGGCGGTATGCATAGCCCCATTCGTGGTGGTTGGATACGCCAAAGCGTTCTTTTCGTTTCAAGGCGAATGGGAGAGATACGCGATTGACTTGGCGAGGACGATGGCGTTGTGTTTTTGGATTTTAGCGAACACGGTGTGGTTGTTTCAGGAACTCACGGAGGAGAAGAGAAGGACTAGGGTAGACGCGACGTTTATGATGCCGTATAATGCCGGGGTCATTTTGACTTTATTGGCGATGACGGTGGTGATTGAACCCGGGATATTTCTTTATTATCGCTCGCGAGGGATTAATTGCTTCGAAATGAATACGGTTTTAAAGCCTATAGGGAACATGGGGATTACATTTTGGGCGGCGAAGGACTTTGCGTGGTACTTGGCGGATGAGGAGATGTTGAGAGAAGAGTATAGATGGATTCCAAAAGTTGCATGGGTGATAGCGGACGGGACGATCATGTTTCAGTTGTTCCCGCTTTTCTTTAAAGCGTTGCAAGGGTGGGGGATATTTTCGTGTTTTAGCAACTACGCTTCGTACAAGCAAAAACAGAAGACGTTTATGAGACGATTTGCGCACGTCATCGATGAGCTAGCCATGACGTCCTGGGCTGTATCCATGACGTTGTGGTCGTTTGGAGAGATTTTTATGCCGGAGGATACGTTCGCGCAAAAATTAGCCAAACAGCCTAATTATCCGAATTTAAGGTGGTGGTGTGGACACGTCTTGATTTTCGGTGGATTTCCGTTTTTCGTGAAAACGGCGATGGAGGTATTCATGGAGATGAGCTGCACGGCGAAAAGCCACCGCCGCCGAACGGTTGCCTTGGATACGTAAAAACATAATATCCCGACGGTTTTAGATTTAGAATAGTATTTTTGTTTTGCAAGTTGCTTCAAGTATTTAGTATTGTCTTGATTTAAAATGCTGTGCAGATCACTAAAATGCGCTAGTTGCTAATGTTGTTTTGTCGCCGCGATCAATTTCGCTTCGTATAAGTCCGTTTCCGCGACCACGCCTTTCTTTTTCAACATATCAATCCAATTCGCCCTTTCGCTCGGAGAAAAGCCTTCGTTCCACGCGATCCCATCAAGCCAGAACTTTTTGTCGTATGGAATCGAACGAATACCTCGCAGAAATACGCTTCTCGCGTACTCTGTGTTGTGAACCTCAGAATTAAAATACGTCTGCCACAGTAGCGGGCACCGCTCGACGGATTCGTGCGAGCGGATGGCTCTTTCAAAAATTTTCCGCCTCGCCTTGTCGTCGTCGCCGCACGCCTTGACTTGCGCGAGCCAAATTTGCGTCAAGAAAGGAGGCGTCGGAAGCAATGTCGTTATTACGAGCGCGCTTCTGCTACTATCAGTGGTACCATCCTGCGTCGCGTCGTCGTTTCTAGATTCTTCGCGCGCACGGGAGAAACACAGTTCTCGAGCGAGTCCAAGCGCGAGTTTCAGCTTCAACTTTGACTCGAACGTCTCCGCTTTGAACATAGAACTCACTGCCAATTGCGATGACGGCACGTCATGAAACAGAGCGTTTACGATTTCTTTATATCCATCCGTCACTGTTATTGCAAGTTCTCCGGATTCCGACAAATACGGGATAACGTCGCGTAACAAATCCGAACACGTCTTCTCCAAGGCAAAATTAGAAAGGTTGCGTAAATCTCGAAAAATGTCAATCCTTGTTTGCTCCGCCGAAGATGACGCACAAAAAAGGCGCAGAAGAATCGCACACACGCGCATACCGGATTTGAATTCCAGCACTTCGCGATGATATGTCTTGAGACTATCCTCGAGTTGCGTGGAACTACTTTCTTCCATGAGAACTTTAATAGCCTCTTGCGCGAGCGAGCGCAAGTTCTCTGCGCTCGCATTTGCGGGAACACTTTCATCAAAACTACCGCCTTTGGAAGACATGACATGCGCACGCGCTAAAGCGAGTATGTATCGCGCAATGTTTGTATTTTTGGGTGAATCGTATCGCAAAAGGTAAAGCGCGCTTTCTTTTACGAGTCGACATAAGCCGCGAACAGTTTCACGAGTATCTCCATCCTGAATGCGCGAAGCGTTTTGAATCGTCGTCTCGACGATTTTCTGAGCCGGGTCGACGAATTTCTTCTTCTTCTTCTTCGTATCTCCTTGTTTCATCTTCGTACATCGAGTCAAATAGGCACATTCAGTGTAAAGGTGTAAATTATTGCGGTACTCTGGTCCGCTCAGCAATGATTTTACCCACGCGAGCGCAACCTCTGGTCCGTTCAATTCTCGTTCGAGTTTCACCGCGGCGTACGCGAAAGGTGCCATACAGGCTAATGACGAAGACGTGGCCAAAACGCGCACACTTCGGAGTACCTCTTCTCGTGGAACGAATGGAAATAGGCCATCTTCTCGTCTTTGATCGTCTTCAGAAGCGTTTTCGTTTCGAAAGAGACGAGCGATTGCGGCGTCTGGATTACCAATCAACGCGCCAAAGAGAGAGTGCAATCCGAAGAGAGCGAAACACTGCTCGATAAACTGCGTGTTTATGTCGGCAAGATTGCTATCGCAAAACATATTACACAAGCCCGCAGTAATCGATCCGAAATCTTCCTCATCATCGTTGTCGTCGTTATTAACGTCTTTTCGATAGCTTCGCATTTTTGCACTTTCCGCTCGAGACCATTCGCGAAGCGTGTTTTCGTCCACGGCTGCGTTCACGGCAGAATCAAACTCGGCTGCAAACTCAGCCGCTAAAGCGTCCTCGTCGATATCATCGTCGGAGGAGTCGTCGCCATCAGATTCTTTATTTCCAAGATCTACTTCTACTTCTTTTTTTACGCTCGGTTCTCGCGCTTTCACTTTCGAAGATTCTGGTGGCGAGGATTTTCCTTCTTCCTCTTCTTCTTCTTCTTCCTGAACACGTGTTTTCTCCCAAGAATCGTCGTTCGCGGTGGACCCATTTTTTTCATCCATCCACCAACTCTTAATCTCCCCGTCGTCGTTAACGCTATCCAATAAACGAGGTTTCTTGCTTTTCCAAAACTTCTCAAACTCGCGAAGAAGTCTCGAGTTATCTCCAATGTGCTTTTGCGGTATTCCAAACCCGCGAAATTCAAGATGCGCTTGAACTCTTCGGAACGCTTTCCTCGCCCTTCCCGATTTCGCTTCAAATTGTACGAGTTCCAAGAACATGTTCCCGATATCCCTGCTCAAAATTTGGCGACGGCAACTGCTCGATGTATTTCGCTGAGAGCTCAGTTTCCGGAATTCTTTTGTCAACGTTCGTAACGCGTCTTCGTACGCTTGCACGACATCTTCGCAATTGAACTCTGCGAACGACGTCGCGTGTTTCACAAACTCGACGTAGTCGTACCACAAAACGACCGACGTCGGTAACTTTCTCAGCGTTAAAACCCACCTCTCTTTCGTTTGGTCTTTCGATTCGCACTCTTGCGAACACTTCAACAGGCACGCGTGCAATCTCGCGTCGTTCGGATTCCACTCTAACGCCCGCTCGCAAATGGCAATCGTTTTCTCCTTGATGCGTTCGCGTTCGGAACGTTTTTTACTCCTCGCCAAAAAGTTATCCTGGTGATTGATAAACGCAATCCATCTCTTCACGTTTCGCGGTTCTCTTCGGGTCAACGCGTTGTGTATTTTGGTCAACTCGCGAAGCTGTTCGCTTTCGTTGGTGGTGCTTTTGAGAAGAACGTCTACGGACTCTAGCAAAGCTTTATCGTTGAGCTTATAGATGTCCTCGATCGTGCCTTTCGTTGCGCCAAACACCGTCTGCGTGAGCTTTTGCATCATCCTCTTTTTATCCTCATCATCGGTATTTCTATTCCCGTGCGAGATGTTGTAGTTAGTATTGACGTCGACGTAGTCATCGCGAAGCAATGGGATGAATATTTCCTCTTCTCCTCCCCCTCCTTCTTCTCCGTCTTTGCCGTTTTCCTTCTCCAACTTTTCCAGCGTCGTCGTCGTCGTCGTCGTCGTCGCTTTTGGTCCAAGCGCTTCACCTCCATTCCAATCCTCTTCCCGCTTAAACTTCACCTTTTCATTCGCCGCTGGCTTTCCAAACGCCAAATTCCCGCTATCCGGTCGCGTATCGGAGAAGAACGTCATCGCTCCTCCTTCAACGCCAAATGTTTTCCGGTCGTCCTCGCCAAAATTCCTCACGTACGATCGATCGTCGAACGCTCTCTCGTCTTTCGCCATATCTCGACCGTACTTCTCCTCCATCTCGGCTATTTTCTCCGCATCCGATTTGAGTTTCTTTCTCTTTTCTTTCTTCTTCTTTGACTTCTTCTTCTCTCTTTTCCTCTTTTTCTTCAACTGTTCTTCTTCTCCTTTTGACTCCTCCTCGAACTCACGGTCCTCGTCCTCGTCCGAAGAAGAAGAAGAAGACGAATCCTCCTCCGTCCCGGAAACAACCACGCGCGGTGATTCTGAATCGTCGTCCAAACGTTCTTTGTCTTCTTCTTCTTCCTTCTTCTTCTTCTTGAACGAGGAAAACTTCTTCATCTCACTCGGTAACGTATGAACGAAATCGACGGCGAGTTACGCTTTCCTTTTAGACGACGAGCATTTGAACGAGCGCTGTGCAAAACGCCGCAGCGATGAAGCACAGACTCCCTCGCCACGCGTGCGCGCACAGCTTTTCAGAAGAAGACGTCGTCGCTCTTTTCGTCTCGCTCGTCTTCTCGCGCTTTCTCTCTCTCTCTCTCTCTCCTCTCTCTTTTTCTCCCGGTGTGTATTTAGGGTGTTGTTATGTAACCCTAAACTCCCGTGTGGTGGTCGAAAAGTCGAATCCGCGGCAAATCATCATCAACGCGCTTTGGCAAATATCTCGGGGTTGCAGAGAGAGAAATGAGACCGATCGTGACGAAGAACAGCAGTTCTTCGACCGCTAAGAACACGAGCAGCAAAAATGTGTTGGGAAAACCAAACGCGCCGCCAGATGATGTCCTCTCATCGGGAGGAGGAAAGTCCGCCATCGCGGAGAAGTATAAAACGAATGCCACCACCACGGGGAGAAAATCAGTCTCGTTCGCGGAAACCGACGTGCTCTTAGGAGGAGGAGGAGCACACGAAACAGGGAGGGGATGGATATTCTCGAACAACGTGAGAACGGTGTACGCGATATCGTTGGCGTGCGCGGCTTTGTTCGCCATGCCGTTCGCATACATCGCCGGGTTCAACTCTGCCACCACCTCTTTGTTGTACAAATTCGGCATCTCTCCAGTACCGAGCGTTTCCGTGATTGGCGAATATTACCACGACGCGTTGTCGGGAATGTTCCCGGATGGGATCCCGCAATGGCCGTTGGATGTTAACTTAATGATCATAACCAGACACCAAAACAAAGACGATTACAGAGGTTTTCACGCGATTAAAGCGGTATTTCCGAGAGCCGAGCAGACGTGGGGGGTGGACCCGTTGACGTGGCCGAAATATATCGACGAGGCGGAGCACGCGGTGTCGAACATAAGGAGTATTAACGCGAGGAATTTTGCGGACTCGAATAAGTTAGCCATGAGTAAAGACCGATATTGGGACGAGAGAAGATCGCCAGAGAGTTTAGTTGGAGTGCCGTGGATTGACGCGATTGATTTAAGAGAGGAGGAAACCGGCGCTTTGACTCAGGAAAGGGTCGGATTGTCGCACCACATCGGGTGTTTGTTCGCACACATGAAGGCGTGGCAGAACATGAAAGATTTAGGAATGGACAAAGCGTGGATCATGGAATCCGACGGGTTGATGAAGATGCAAGAGTACTCGAATATCCCGCTCTGGGCGATGACCAGCGTCGCGCAAAACTTACCCGAAGACGCTGATTTCGTTTTGTTGCACAAAGGCATGGACAAATTCTGTGGTGTAGATGGGAGTTTGTGCGCCATGCACTCGACGTTCGAGGCGAAGAACTTGTTTGACCCCTCCGATCGCGAGATGTTAGCCTTCCGCCACTGGCCTATCGAAGGTTCCGAAGCTGGTTTGCAAACATACATCGTCAGCGAACGCTTCGTCGATAAAATGCAAGAATTCTTAGCGGCGCATGGAAGTGACATGATCGACGCGTATTTATACGGCAACTTGTGCCAAAACGAATATAAATCCCCGGAGGAAAGAGACAAGTTATGGGCGATGAATTACATGAGCCAACACGCGCAGAAAGCGCCGCACAGCTCCGCCGACGAAAGAGGTTTAAAAATCCTCAATTGTTACATAGTTACGCCGGCGTAATAGTTTCTTTCTTTCCCTTTTGAGAGAGAGAAAGAAAGAAAGAGAACGCGCGAGTCACAGAGAAAGAGAGAGCTCGCGCATCCTGTATTTATATAACATCCATCGATTTTACCGAAAATATCATCGTCAACCGCCGAACGACTGAGCGGCGCTTTCGCCAAAGCTCTCCTTTTTTTCTTCCCCTTTCTTGTCCTCTTCATCATCGAAAACACCACACAAAATTTGGTTTCTTGCCCCCACAATAAAACACCAAACATGGGTGACAAGGTACGAATCTCTCTCTCTCTCTCTCTCTCTCTCTCTCTCTCTCTCTCTGATGATGATGATGATGATGACGCGCGAAACGACGACGAGCGAAGTCTTCTCTTCCCGCTTTGTTTCTCTGTCTCTCTGTCTCTCTCTTTCTCTAAAGAACCGCTGCTGCTTTTGAGATGTTTTTACTTCTTTCTCCGTTGTGGAGATAAAGAAGGATGACGAGAAATCTCTCATCCTTTTGGGCGCTCATCAGGGGCACGCATACATCTCAACCGAACGCTCGCTGACGACGACGACACTCTTTCTCCTTTTTCTTTCTTTCTCTTTTCTTTTTACGACGATCAACGACAGGAGGATAAATCGCAAGAGTTGCGCGAAAAGCTCGTCAACTCTGACTCTGGTTCCAACTTATCGTCTTCAAGTGCTGGCGCAGGCATGGAAGATTGGGGCCGCAAATCGGTCGTCACGTTAGCGTTGACGGTTTTGACGTCATCGCAAGGTTTGTTAATCGCGGCGTCGAAGGCGAACGGGGTGAAGTACGATTACGCGGTGACGAGTGCGAATTGCACGGTAGAAACGACGAAGATGTTGATGTCTTTGTTGGCTTTGGTGAAGATTTGGAGAACGGTTGGCGTGAACGAGGACAACCGAATCAGCACGAGTTGGTCCGAGTTGTGGGTGTATCCGATTCCGGCGGCGTTGTATTTAGTGAAGAATCTGTTGCAGTATTACGTGTTTTTGTACGTGGACGCTCCGTCGTATCAGATTTTGAAGAACTTGAACATCATATCGACTGGGATTTTGTATAGAATCTTCTTGAAGAAGATCTTGAGCGGCGTGCAGTGGTCGGCGTTGATTTTGTTGGCTTTGGGGTGCACGATCGCGCAGTTGACGAGTGGTAGCGATCAGGTGTTGTCAACGCCGTTTATGGGTTTGATGATGGCGATTGTGATGGCTATTTTGTCCGGAGCGGCGGGGGTGTATACGGAGTTGATCATGAAGAAGCAACCGAAGAGAAACGTAAACGCGCAGAACGTGTATTTGTACTTGTTTGGGGTCATCTTTAACATGGTGGCGATCTTTTTGTACGATTACGACGCGGTGTTTGGACGGGGGTATTTTTACGGATACAATGCGATCGTGTGTACGATGATTTTAAATCATTCGTTGAGCGGTATCGCGGTGTCGTTGGTGATGAAGTACGCGGATAATATCGTCAAGGTGTATTCAACCTCGGTGGCGATGATTTTGACAACGCTAGTGTCTATTCCGCTATTTGGGTTTCAGTTGACGTTGCCGTTTGTGTTGGGGACGAGCGTGGTGTCGGTGGCGGTGTATTTGCACTACCAATCGAAAGATACGCCGCAACCGCCAGGGGCTTTGACAAAGTAAAGTAAAAATTCTTTTTCTTCTCTATATTACTCTTATACTCTCCGTTGGTTAAGTATCAAAACGAGAACGAACGAGATTGTTATTACTACTATATATATAAATCTAAATTACATTATAATCATCAAGGCGTTGATCATGTCTTCTTCTTCGTCGTCGTCGCCTTCTTCTTCTTCGTGCCCTTCTTTGACCTTTTCTTTTTATTCTTTTTCGATCGAAACGCCTTCTGAATCACCCTCGCCGCTCGCGCGCGATTCAATCCATCCGCAACGGCATCATTCCGTGCCTTCTCCTCTCCTTCCTCGCGATCGTTTTCCAATTTCACCTCCTCTAACTCTCTCTCCACTTCTTTCAGTGCTTTTTCAATCGCCTCTTCCGCTTTGTTTTTTGCTCTTCTTTCCTTTCTCGCTTCGCCAACCTCTCGATCGTAGGACGATATCGCCTGTTCCAACTCTTTCGCCGCTTTCTTCCGCGCCAGACGAGCGCGTCTCTCTTCTTTCTCCGCGCATTCTTTTTCCCTCAACTTCTCCTCCTCCGTCGACGACGATTCTCCTCCGCGCATTTCTCGAATAATACTCATCAATCGTTGCGTTTCCGCGACGAAGTTTGCCTCTCGCTTCCTCTCTTCTTCCTCCCGAAGTGTCTTCAGTTGACCTTTCTTCTTTTTCCCGAGAGCGACGGTGTGCTCGAACAACTGGCGCGCGGACAGGAGACGATTGGAGGCGCGAACAAACTCGCCCTCCTCTTCTTCTTTTTCTTCTTCTTCTTCGTCGCTTATTTCGTCGGTGGAATCCGACATCGCGTCGCCATCATGAGTGATGGTTTCCGTGTTTTGAAGACACATGTGTCTTTTTATGAAGTTAAAATTGTCCGGATGGGGCTGAAGTCTCGTATTTTAACAATTTCTATTTTTAGTAATACGTCGTCCGCGTGCGATGATGCGGTCGCCAATTGGTATCGTCCCGCCTTTTTTCCCCGTATTCCCACAACCACCAATCGACCGTCACCGCGGTGCACTTATCGTTGACACTCGCGGAGTATTTTTCGTTGAGTTTATCTCGTATGCGCTCGACGGCTTGTATCGTCGCGCATCGGATCTCGACTTCTAACTCGCACCCGATGACTAAATTCAGTTTTTTATCCACTCGTTTGTGTAAGTATTCGGAGTGGTAGTCTAAAATGTTGCTTTCTCTTAAAACGACCGGGACTCGGTAATCTGCAAACGTCGTCAGTTTGTCGATGTCCGTAAATTCGCCGGCGCCCGAATTTTTCAACGCGCCGTACACATCCGCTACAAAAATCTGAGCTCTCTTCAAGAACCAAATTTCGTTCGCAAAGAATTGTCCTTCTCTGCACTCCCCCGTGTGTCTGCTCATATCCGTAAACCCGACTGGAAAGGTTTGCACGACTAAATCTACTAACTTTGCCGCCGATTTCTTCGCCGCCTTGACGAGTTCAATCGCCTCGCCGCCGAAACTCCTCGCCAACCCTTCCCCAATCTCTCGCAACCGTTTCGCGCGCACCTCCTCGAACGGCAACTCGCGAGGCCATTCTAACATCTCTCTCAACTTCTCCCCGGTCATTTTACCTAAATTCTCCGCGCTTAAAATCTCAATCCCGTCTCGCTCGACGGATTTTTTCAACCCTCCAGCGACGTGTTCGTATTCTAATCCAATCGGGTGCTCCTCCGTCACCGCATCGTGGTCCGGCCAAAAGCAGAAATTAATAGCATCCAACACCAACAAATACTGAATCGTATCTTTCTCCTCTTTCCCTATAAAATGCACAGAACTGTCGAACCGATTAAACCCGGTTTTCGAGGTCATTCCAGCAAACTGATGCCCGGGAACGGTGTGCACTAATTTCGCGATGGCGTCGTCGTTTATTTTCACGTGGTTGGATTTTTCCAGGACGATCATTTTCGTGCTCGATCGAACTCGGTCGCATAAGTTCGTCAATGCGTTCGCTTCCTCTTCTTCCGTCTTTGTCTTTGTTGGTGTTGTCATCTGTGTGTTTTTACTATTAGGGGAATTTTGTTATTCGTTTGGGTAGTTTGAAGAAGACAAAAATCTGTCTAAAAACGCTTCGATTTCAATTCTAAAAAAAAAAATACGAGCGAAAAAAAAGTTTGACTATTTTTAGCGCAATAAACGGTGTCGTGTTCTTCTTCCCGCACTCCAACACCTCGAACGGCAAGAACAAGAACCCGCGTCGTAAACTAAGAAGGGCTACTCCTCGTATTACTACCGACAGAAGTTGAAGAAGAAGAGGAAGGATGACGACGACGGCGCAAAAAAACGCGAAAGCAGGAGGCGCGACGGGGAAAAACAGATCTAGTATGGTGGTGGTGCACTTGCGCGCGAGACCACCAAGGTGTAAAAAAGACGAGAGAGGCGAAGGGTGCGTTTTGGTGACGAGCGAAGGCCCGCGAGGGTCGGTTTTGGTGAAATGTCGCGATCGGAGGATGCCGTCGTCGGGAGGAGGAGGACGAGGACGACAACAAGAACAACAACAACAACAACAACAACAACAACAACAACACGCGTCGTTTCAATTCACGGGGAACGTTTTACGGGAAGCTACAAACGACGAAGTTTTTGAGGCGGTGGCGAAAGAGGCGGTGGAAGCTGCCACGGATGGGTTCAACGCGACGATATTGGCATACGGGCAAACTGGGAGTGGTAAGACGTATACCATGGGAAGCGGAGATGGTAGTTACGAGAATCGAGGGATCATACCGCGAGCGTTGACGATGGTATTTGAGAAATTGGCGGTGGGCCGAAGCGTCGTCGGCCGCGCGAAGGATAAGGTGTCGGTGAGTTTCGTTGAAATATATAACGAGAATCTCATTGATTTGTTGAGTTCGCACGAGGATCCAAAAAACGCGCCGGCGTGCGTGATTTCCGACGCCGGTCCTGATTCTGGCGTTTTCATCCGAGGCTTAACGACGAAAGAGGTATCTTCAGAAGACGAGGCATTGGCGTTGTGGTTTGAAGGCGACGCGCAAAGAGCGATTGGATCGCACGCTATGAACGACCGGTCGTCGAGGTCACACGCGGTGTTTACCTTAAATATCGAAACCGCGAGTTTTAAGAGCACCGAAACGTCTTCTTTGTCTTCGGCGACTTTGCATCGATCGAAGATACATCTGGTCGATCTTGCAGGTTCTGAAAGGTTGAGGAAAACGAAATCAACCGGTACTGTGATGCGTGAAGCTACGTTCATAAATAAGTCTCTCTCGGTACTCGAGAGAGTGATTATTTCGTTGGGCGAACGCAACCAATCGAATCGCGTGGACCACGTGCCGTATCGTAGCTCGAAACTGACCCATTTGCTTCGCGACGCGCTCGGTGGGAATTGTAAAACAGTCATGATTGCGCACGTTTCCAGCGATTATCAACACGCGGAAGAAACGTTAACGACGTGTCAACTCGCAAAACGGATGATGCGCGTGGAAAATAACGCGAAATTAAACGAGTGCGTGGAAACGCCGAGTGAAAAACTGACGCGCTTGGAGCGAGAGATTAAAAAGTTGCGAGCGGAACTGAAGTTGTTAAAGAGTAACGCCGCGGCGAGTAAGAAGAACGGTAGCGTTGATAACGATGAGAAACATCAGCGACGAGAAGAAGAAGAAGAAGAAGACGAAACGAATACTGCGCAACCATCGGTGGTGCAAGAAGAAGAAGAAGAAGAAGAAGAAGAAGTATGCTGCGCGACCGACGCGGTGAGTGAAGACGACGCTTCAATCTCATCGCTCGGATCGTACGAATCAGCGCGTTTAAACGATGAAGCGCGCGCGTATGATGAATTCAAACAAACAAACGGTCGCGAGAAAGTGAGAGAGTTATCAAACGGAAAGGCAGCTTCACGAGCGTGTAAACACCGCGTGAGAGCGCTTTCGGAACGAGTCAACGATATCAAACGCGAGATGGACGCCACTGAGAAAGAGTACGAACGGAGACGAAAAGAACGCTCAGAAGCGGGAACAAAAACCGGGACGTCGTCGTCTTACGGTAGCACACGAAGAGAAACAGGATCTCAAGAACGCGAAGAAAATGAAAATCCAGATGTCGTCGCGAATCTGGTTGTCGACGAAGTCTTAGCGGCTCTCAGGCACGACATCGAAACTCAAACAACTGGCGCAGAGAACGTAGAGGGCGAAGAAGAAAAAGAGGAAGAAAGCGAAGAAACGTCGAATGAAAAACAAGACCGCGACGACGAAAAAGGAGAAGAAGAAGAAGAAGAAGAAGAAGAAGAAGAAGAAACCCTCCATTCGCTCCTCCGCCCGCTCAAAGCGTCCTACCGCCTCGCGTTCGACCAACTCCTCTCTGCGAAGGACAGCCTCAACGCGGCTGAACTCGTCGTCGGCGATTTGAGCGCGAAACTACACGACGCTTTCGTCTCCTTCTGGGCGGAGAAGAAAACCACCGCGAATAGTAGTAGTAGTAGTACTGCTCCTCCTCCTCCTACTCCTTCGCGACAAAACGCGTCAAGGTCGTCGTCGCCGCTTTCGTCTCCTTCTGGGCGGGACAAGGAACCGTCTTCTTCTTCTTCTTCTTCTTCTTCTCCTCCTCCTCCTTCTGCTGCTTCTTCTTCGCAAAAAGGGCTTTTCTACGCGCAGTTGACCGAACAGTGGTCCTCCTCCTCCTCTGCTATTCTCGGACGACGACGACGATACGAAGGGAGCTGAAGAACGCGTCGGAGAAGAAGGTCTCGAGGCGTGAGAAACCGCCTTTCCTTCTCGAAGCGCGCCCGACGCCTACGGGAGCGGAACGGGAGGAAAGAAAAAGAAGAAGAAAAAGAAGTCCGACGAAAAGCCGAAGGAACCTTCCGAAGGGGAGGAGCGC
>Ga0209309_10000977_pt1 | contig 30401 bp, 19 predicted proteins | sample COGITO_mtgs_1204_2_FD_184807 | JGI IMG/M metagenome (GOLD analysis project Ga0209309, IMG submission 184807) | Pelagic marine microbial communities from North Sea - COGITO_mtgs_120412 (SPAdes) (version 2) | ecosystem: Environmental > Aquatic > Marine > Epipelagic ... | reverse complement strand
CGAGTGGTAGTAGTTGTGGTAGTTATAGCAGTAGAATTATTAGTAGCTCTTTCGCTTCTTCGTCGTTTCAAAATCTCGCTTTGCGAGAAGGAAGTTGTTTTAGGGGAAAATGGAGGCGCGAGATGATGCAAAACTTTGAAGGAACAACAGGACGCGCGTTTTCTTCCGCCGCCGCAAAAGACGACGAGAAAAAGACGAAGGAGGTCAACAAGGGAGGAGAAAAGACGGGGGACGAATCCACGAGTAATCCTTTAGCCGGGATGATGTTTCCGTGGGAGCGCGCGGTGCTTTCTTCGCCTCGCCAAGAAGGCCCCACGCCGTGGTGGCACAAACTGTATTGGTTCGTCTTTGCGTTTTGCGTCTTGTTAATCGCCTCGAATCGAGTGCGAGAACAGTTCGAACAGAAAGACGAGACGGAAAAAAGAGAGATGAAGTTGAAGAGAAACAGAAGAGCGATGGCGCGAGCGCTGGAAGGACGATCGTTCGTGGGGAATCGAGAGTACGATCCGAGGACGGATAGTTTACGCGGCGGGAGTCTCGAAGACGAGGAGGAGGAAGAATCGGATCCGTTCGAAGGGTTGGAACCGCACGAGATTGCCGCTTTAGTCGCGAAAGAGGCGCCGGATGGTGACGTATACGCCGGGTGGTCGCCGGAGGAGATTCAAGAGTACGAAGAGAAGAGTAAAAAAGAGAGAGAGATGGAGAAGAAAGGAGTATTTGTGATGCCGCCGACCGCCGCGAAAAAATGAAATCCAATCCAATAATATTACACGCCAGGCAGAGATGATGCGTTTTTCGCAGCACCATTAGTATTCTCCGTCGTTTTCTCTTGGTCGTCCTTTTCTTTTACCACGTCTTCTTCTTCCTCCTCCTCTTCCCCGTTCAACTTTCTCGCGAACGCGTTCAAAGCCTTCTCGCTGGGATGCCCGAACCAACATCCGCCCGGGCACTCGCAATCGCCGCCAAACTCTTTCGGCACGTGCTTCAAATCAATCTCTTCGCTTATCTTAGCGCGCATTTCTTCCACGCTATCTAAAATGAACACGTTATCTAACGTTTTCGTCGAGGCTAACGGGGCGACTAAAGCGTAGACGAACCTAAACGTCGGGCTTGGTTTACACAAGTACACTTTGCCGTGTCGTTCGCATAAAAACGCGCTTCCGAACTTTGCCATTTGCCTCAGAAATCCCAAAACTTCTAAATTCAACTCTCCCGCGCTAAATTGGGAGACATCGACGATCCGAGTGATCTTCCCATCCGGCCACGGTCTCGTGTCCACTTTATCGAACGCGTACGTGGTCACGAACGCGATGTGTTCTTTCACCGGCGTCGTCGGATCGCTCTCGAACCCTCTCGCTTTCATCGCGTCGACGAGTTTTTGCCACCCAGACGGTCGCTCTAATTGTAACACGTGACCAGTTTTCGTGACTCCGTGGAACGCGTGGCCGTAGTTCTCTTTCACACTCGCGTAGTTCGGGCACGCTCGACACAAAATCGTCTCGAAATTCACCTCGTTTTTAAAATTGACGTGTCGTTCGTATTTTCGCAACTGTAACTCCACGTCTCCGTTGCACGTGTGTTTGAACCGCGTGGGTAAGATGGACGGGTCGGTAAAAAACGGCCCGTCGTCGTCCTCGTCGTCCGATCCACCGTTTTTACCACCACCTGCGCGTTTCCCACTTTTACCTATTCTCTTTCCTTTCTTTGTTGTCTTCTTATTTCTCGCGCGAGAGTCGCTCGGGTTGACGATGCGTTCGATCGCGTCCAACACCATCCGTCGAATCGAATCCATTCCGTCCACGCCGGAAACGACACACATGAAAAGAGACGCGACGAGAAGACTGATTTTAGAAAGAATCGCGAGTGGGAGAATGGCGAAGAGCTGGAACCAAAGACCGGAAATCTCAAAGAGAGAAGAACCGACCGAAACCATGGTGTTTTGTTGTGTTTGTGCGCAGCTTTTTAATGAAGAGAATATCGAGTGGTTTGGTGTTGGTGTTCCCTAAAGAATATTAAAGCGCGTATCTACTACATCCGCCTTTTGGCGACGACTTGTCGATTTTGAAGAAGACTTTTGTCTCTGAACTAAACGAACGGCGTCTTCTCGCATCTGTTCTCTAACGCCGTCAACAGATTCTTCTTCAACTTCCCGTCGTGTAAGATGGAAAGTATGGACGGGATGTCTTCGTTTTCTCGCTCGTATTTCAAAGCCTCGACCAAGACGACGCCGCAGAATTGGAAGCAGTTTTTCTGGAACGTTTTTTGGACGTTTAAGCGTTCAGGTTCGGAGAGTGACGCGTATTGGTCCACGGTACATTCCGTGAACGGGTCGAGATGGTCGTGTTTGATCCATACGGAGAGGTATTGGGTGGAATCTTGGAGCTGGATTTTTGCGCGCCATTTATAGCCGCCTTTGCCGTTCGATTTGAGCGCGATGGAATCGACGCGGGTTATCCACGCGAGCAAGTTGAACACGATTGTTCGCGTATCGTCAGGTTTACCAACTTTAGCTCGGCGAAGGCGTTTGATGCAAGATATGTACGACCAGAGACCATTGGTAGCGTTCTTTTGAACCTCGACGGCGATGCGGAACTCCTCGGATTGCGTAAACGCGGATAAACTTCGATTGGTGGAGTTGGTGTTTGTTGTTGTCGCCGTGGTCGGTGCATCGACGGATGTTTTGTTGTTGTTTTTGTTACTTTGCGTTGTTTGCGTTTGGTCCTCGGAAGAAGAGAGAATGACGCGTTTGCGACGCGAAGGTCGCTCCCCCGGCGGGACTTGCACATCCTCTTCTTCCTCTTCTTCTTCTTCTTCTTCCTCGACTTCTATTTCCATGCTATCCTCGTCAAGTTGCGTGTTTGGAATAACTTCAATTTCGTCCGGTGCGTCGTCGTCATCGTCATCGTCCAAGTCTAGTTCTATGATTCCGTTTCTATTTTGCTGATGTTGTTCTTGTTGACGATGCCGTCGCGGCGGCTGCTGCTGCTGCGGAGGAGGATTTCGCGGCGCCTGTCGTCGTCGTTGTTCTTGTTCTTGTTGTTCTCGTTGCTGCTGATTTTGCGCCGCGCCACCGCTTCTCCCCCACGCCACTTTCTCGCACGCCTCTCTCCTATTCGCGCTCTCGCCGGTCAACTCCTCCGGCCTATTCGGCTCCCTCCACTTCTTCAACATCCTCTGTCTCGCCGCTTCCAACCGCGTCACTTGCCCGCCCAACACGACTAACCTCTCCTTATCCACGTACAAACACCCATTGACGACCTTCGGATCTATCAAGGCGACTTTACACCCCGCCTTTGTTTCCACCGCGTCCAACTGCGGTATCGCCGAATACTCGTACAACACGTATCTGCGCTTCCCATCCGTCGCGTTCATTTTTAAACACCTCGCCTGTAAATTTGGACCATTTTTAGTACTATTCTCGTACCGACTTGCAAACGGTTTCCCGACGTCCACGAGCTCGTCTATTTGCATTACGAACCGACCTTTCACGATCGTCTCGTGCATGTTTTCTAAATCCTCTTTCTCCAAAACCGTGGAGCCGTGGCAGGCGACGTTCACGTCCGCGAACATGAACTGGTCGTACGTGCGCGACAAGAACCATTCGTCGTCTTTGATACCTTCTTCTTCTTCTCCTTTTAAAGCGTGAAAACACTTCTCCACCCACTCGGTGTGAACATGCAAACGAAGCAGCGATTCGAGTTCAGAGTGTAAAGCTTTGATTCTTTTTTTCTCGACGTCGTTCTCGTTCTCATTCATTTCGTCGCGCGTGATTGATGATGAGATGAGAGAAAAGTGGAGTTTGTTACAACTTTGAATTTTATAAAACTGTACAAACGCATCGCGTAAAATAGAGTTCGTATTTCGGGCGAAACGTGTACACTTTTGCGAGAGAGAATACGAATACAGGGGGGGGGAAGTGGTTCTCGGAGTTGTTTTCTCGGAGTTGTTGTTCTGGAAGTGACTTAAGACTTCATTCGTTCTATACGTCGACTAGTATTCAATCGAACGCTTTATTATATACAAAATTCTACGCACCACACTCTCTCCCTCCTCCTCCTCCGCATCCTTCCGAGTACTTTTGCTACTTTCTCCGTGATGATGATTCGTTCTTCTTTTCTCAAAACGGACCTTTCACTCTTAACGTCGCCTTCACGCAAAACACCTCCCCTCTCGTCGCCGCTTCCGTCCTCTTCCCGACCAACCGCGCTTCAAACTCGCCGCTCGGCGCTAACTCCGGAACCGCCGCGTCGTACTCCATTGTCACCACTGTCGTCGCATTCGCATCATCATCATTCGTTTTTCTCTCTATCGGACATTTCGTCGGCTGCGAAGGATCTGTTTCGTCCGCGCGTATCGTTTCGCACAAGGACAAGGTATCCGTGTACAAAGGCACGCCTTGGTACAAAATCTGCACGTCAATCACGGACGTCGTCGGAATGGAATCTGCCATTACGTTCCCTCTGAGAATAAACTTTGCGGTGCCGCCGGTTCTCACCGGGTCTGGGTTTAACGCGACCGAGGTTAAGTCGATGTCTTTTCCTTCTTTATCTTCGATGTCGTCGTCTTTTTTTGCATCGTCTTCGCAAGTTTCCCACTTGAACGTTTTTCCGAACATTCCTTCCCGGGATGTTGCGGTCGAGAGTCGAACAGAAGAAGACGAAGACGAAGAAGAAGAGGCGGAAAAAATAAAGGCGGAATATACCAGCAAAAGTAGAAGCGCGCGCTTCGATTTCGCGAACGAACTCGTCATCGTTCTCGTAAAGTGTTTATTGCAAAGTGAGGTATTGTATCTGGGGGAAATGTGACCGCATTCCTCACACAAAAACTGCGCTTTCAACTCGCGCGCATCACATGTCTCTCCTCCGCTTCCTCGCGAAAAGAGGAGGAGGAAAAGGTGGCTTTGATGTCTCAGGTCGTTGCGTTCGAAGTGCGCGTGTTTTTCGAAGGAGAACAATGAACAATGATGCGTACCACAAAGAACTCCTCGTCTCGCAGTTCCCCATGTCCTCCGCGCAATCGAAAACGAGGAACCGATTGCTCGCGTTCTCCTCCGCGTTCGCATCGATATACATCGGGTATTACTCGTTTCCAATCGTCTCGGACGGGATGATAAACTCCGCGGTGTACATGGTGGAACACGAGAGCAATTTCATGCGCAAACGAGGCTTGTGGAGAAGCGAGTGGGTGTTGAGTACGTTTCCTGATAGTACGTACAATACGGCAAAGAAGTGCGTGGAGAAAGGCATGTTAGAGGTGGTTTTGAATTTGTGCGAATTGAAAGAGAAGGAGACGGACGAGGACGTCAAATTGGGGGCGAAGAGAGTGCTGGTGATGCTGGCGCAATCAGAGAGCGGACGGAAACGGGTGGACGGCGACGGGAAGTTAAGGAAACGCGTGAAGCGAGCGGCGCCGGAGGCGCTTCTCGCGCCAGAGCCGTCGCGGTGAAAGAAGAAGAGCAGTGGGGAGATGTTCGTTTTGTATAGTATTTGCGCAAACGTGTTGTAATATATTTTATTTATATGCTAGTAGCTGCGGCGTATTTATTAGCGTCATCTGGCCTCAGTAGTTTTCTTGCGCTCGTTTTTCGCGTTCAGGTCTGCTATTCTTTCATCGTACGTCTTCTCCGTCGAGCGTTTCTTTAAGCTCACCGGCTCGCCTTTCGGTTCACCAGCTGCTGTGCCGTAGTTGGTCGATGAGAGTAAGCCTCTGGTTAATTCGCGGCTTCGCTTAACGTTATGAGAAGGAGTATCGGCATCTTCCTTCACCGGCGAGTGCGCCCTTCCTCCGATTTCCTCCCACAAGCTCGCTTTCAATCGATGCATCCTCGCCGCCGCCAACGCGTGCATTTCCAAGCCTTGCCGAGCCTCCTCTGATACTCTTCTCTTGCCAGGATTTATGACAGAGTCGTCGTACTCGCACCCGACTAAAACGAGCGAATGTTCTGGCGCCATCGCGTATAACGGTTTTCGCGGCGTTTTCGTTAAATCGAGAAGCTCGTCGATAATGTCCGGCGCATCCGCTCGCAAACCAACTTGGAAAAGCACCGCCGCGATGCAACGCACCATGTGCCACAAAAACGAACTTCCTTCGATGATCAAGACCCAATCCGTCTCGCGCAAAAGCGCACCGGTAGTCCGTTCCGTATTCTTCTTTTCTATGCGACACTCTTTTATGTGCCTCGTGTAATCGCGACAATCCTTCACGTTCATCTTGCAAAAATTTCTAAAATCGTGCGTTCCGACCAACTTCTCGCACGCCTCTCGCATCCTCTCCACGTCGAGAATCTCCTTCGGCTCACATTTTCCAGCCTCTTCTCCTCCTCGCGGCGGCGGTACGAGATTTTGTCGCACGACTCTCGTGAAATGATACTCGTACCGCCTACTCGTACAATTAAACCTCGAACTGAATCCATCAGGCACCGCGTACCAACACAACGCTCTCACGTCGTCCGGCAACGCTCGATTCAGATTACCGACGTAATCAATCTCCTCTCCGTTTTCACCGTCTTCGTCGTCTTCTTCGTCTTCTCCGCCGCCGCCGCCGCCAACCCCTTTACACCTCACGTTCAAACTCACCACGTTCCCAATCGAACTCACCCCTCGGTCGGTCCGCCCACACCGACTGTAATCCACGGACGGTTCCCCGAAAATCTCCTTCGATGGGTCCACCAGTCTGCATTTTTTCAAAGCCTCGAACAAAGCGCCTTCGATCGTTCGAATGTGACTGTTGTTCTTCGCATTCGTAGTGTTCTCGGAGGAGGCTTGCACGCAGCCTTGACTGGAAAACCCGAAATGGTTTGCACCGCAATACGCGAGTTCGAGCGCAATCTTGCGCGTTTTATATTTCGAGAAATCGAACGTCCTCTTTATCTTTATCTTTTTGGTCCTCTTCAACGTCAAACTTTCCTCCTCCTCCTCCTCCTCCTGCGTCGTCATCTCCGCGTCGGAGTTATTCTGGTGCATTTCACCTTAAAAACTCCCCTAAGACTCCCCCAGAAAGAGACCTCAGAGAGAGAGATGATGCTCGCATCAAAACCTTTAAAAAAAGAAAAGATGCCCTGGGACGACGTGTTGGACTTTGACGTCGACGGAATGGTAGCGTTAGCGGATCATCTTTTTTACCCCACAATCGATGATGACGACGAGTACGTTTCGAACGAAGACACGAAGGCGATTCCGAAATTTTTGAATAATTTCTCCCCGATGTGGTCCCGAAATCATCCAATCGATGCGCTCGCGAAACGAGTGTTAAGGTGCGAAATACGCGCGGATGCGAACGTCTCGGACCAGGAGAATGTCGTTTTGATGATGCATTTGTGCAAGATTTTACAAGTCGCGTTAGAAAGGGCTTTGGTGACTGCTGAAAAGAGAAACGATGAAGATTATGAGTATTCGAGGAAAGAGCGAGAGAACGAACTGTTGAAAGAAAAGGTCGAGGAGCAAAAGCGCGAGTTTTTAATCCTGTCCAAAGAGATGCGAGAGGTGGAGATGGAGTTCGTGAAACGCATCGAGATGCTGGAAAAAGGTGATGCGAGGAAAAGAGATGGACATTTATTACCACTTTTGTTGGATGATGATGATGATGATGCGAAGATGAAGAAGATGTTTCGACTCGCTCGCGCGAACGAGGAGGACGAAGATACCGGTGGCGGCGACGACGACGACCAGATGATCGAAGGGGAACATTTTTTTAGCACGCCGAGGAAGGAGAAGAGGGCGATCGTGAACGCGAAGAAGCGCGAGGCGGACTTGTACGAAAAAGAACAACACGAAGAAGCGTTGCGAAGAGCACAGCATCGCGCGTTGGCGTTGGAGACGCAGTCGGACGCGCTTTCGGATAATTTGGAAGAAAGCAGGAGAGAAATTCGAAAGTTGCAAAAGATGTTGGCGAAGGAAAGAGAAAGAAACGAAGAGATGGAAAGTCGACAGATGGTATTAAACGAGCGTTTAATGATGCAACCACCAACGTCCTCGTTCACGTCTCTCGTCGGAACATCGGTGTCGCCATCCTCGCCGGCAAAGAAAGGGAGCGCGTATCGATTAGGGAGCGGTAAAAGTAGAATGCCGCCGCCGCAAACGGTTGAGAAAACGAAACGCATTCTCGGATACGAAGATGACCAGAACGAAAACGCCATGGCGCTAACGAGAGAAGAAACATTAAACAGATGGGACGCTCGCGCGCAGTTTAAAATCGCCATGGACCAGTTGAGAAGAGACTTGTCGGTGAAGAGCGCGCAGTACGACGCCTGTTCCGCGAAGTGCGAGGCGCAATCGAGAGTGCTTTCGAAAACCGTGAAAGAGCGCGACGAACTAAAGGACGAAACGAAACGGCTTCAACGTACCGTTGAAAAGTCTAAGCGCATAGGAGAAGAAACCGTAGAACACATTCGACGCGATGCGGAGGAAAAAGAAGAACGAGATAAACGATTGATGCGCGAAGCGGTGTCTTCTTTGCGACAGAAAGTGCGCCAACTCGAACGCGAACGAGACGACAGTCGCGAGGAACTCTCAGAAACCACGCAATCGTTGGAGAAAATGAAACAAAAAGCGAGTAAAGCCATGGAAAAGAACACGAGATTGCAGAAGGAAACGACCGATTTGAGATTCCAAATCGAAAAGCTTCAAGACCAATTGCAGCGAACGGTGGATTTGTACGAACACGAAACGTTGAAAGTCGAACTCGACCGCGCGACCGAACGAACAAAAAAGCTACAACTCGCTCTCGACAAAGAAACGAAATCGAGTGCCGAGGAAATCGAGCGTTTAGAACTCGATATCGAAAAATTCGAAAAGCAAGCCGCGCTCGCGCAAAAAGAAAAGTTAGACCTCTCCTCTCACCTCGTCGTCCGAGAAAAAGAACTCGAATCGAGCCGCGTGGAAACCAAACGAATTCAAGAGGAACTCGAAACCGTCCAATCATCCGTGCACAGCAAAGAAGAAGCGTTTCATAACGCGGAAAAGCAACAACAACTCGAAACGCTCGAAATTGCCGAAACGCTTCTAAAATACGAGCGGGAAAACCAAAAGCTCAAAGCCGAGCTCGCAGCGCTCGACCCGAAATTCTTCGAGGAAGTCTTCGAGTGCAAAGAGAGGTGTAAAAAGCGAGGATTGGTAATTCAAAAGTACGAGATGAAGCTGAGGAGTTATTGCGAAACGCTCGGATTCGCGTTCAAACGCGAGCCGTGGGATTGATGATGATAAAAAATGTTATTTATTAATAAGAGGTTTTTAACTGTTTTCAGACTGCACTTCTTTCTAGGGAAAATAACAAAGTGTATTAGATATGGGCGCGACATCTTCTACAAAGAGGCAGTGCTCTCTGTTCTCCTCTCCGGGAAGACGGGAGAAGGAGAAAGATCCTTTCGACGATGCCGTGGAAAATCTCCCGAGCAACGACAGCTTTGATAAATGCATCGGCGCCAAAGATATCAGTTCGTCTCTCACGGAAACCATCAAGAATGGAATGAGAGACAAGAACAACGACGGCTTTAGCAGCGCGAACACGACGAGCGGTTTCGGCGGCGAAAAGAAAAGCACGAAGAAGAAAGCGTGGCTCAATCCACACAAGCAAAACACGCCGGAATTCATCGAGTACGAGCTGAAGCACATGCCGGTCGGGAAAATGTACCCAGACTTGGTGGATAAAGCGACTGAGATTGTGAAAAAGTGGAAAGTGGATTTCCCGTTGTCCGTGTGGACGCGAACGGTGAAAGGCGATCGAGTCGCGAAAGAGTTTAACGAGTCAGCGCCGGTAATTGCAAGAATGCTCAAGTTTGTCGACAAAGAGTTCGAAAAGCCAGAGAACGAAGGCAGACGGATTACCATCGTTGATTTGTGCAGCGGGTTCGGTTACCTGGGCATGTTCTTGAGCGAGTTGTTGGACCCGGAGAAGGTGAGGAAAATTTATTTAATCGATAAAGAGTGGCCGCAGTTTGGGGCGAAACCCAAAGAAAACCGCATGTCGAACGCACACATCGTTGGTATAGGTTCAGAAGACGACGACGACGAGAATGGCGAAGACGAAGGAGAAGGAGGAGGAGGCATTGGAAGCTGGACCCCAAAGTACCCGATACCGCTTCTGATTCGGAAAGTCGATTTGAAAGCCTACGATAGCATACAATCGATGTCGATTCACGTGTTTGGAGAAACGCGGCAATTGAAATCTCCAATTGTCATCTTAGGCATTCACTTGTGTGGCACGTTAAGTTTTAAAGCCTGCGAGTTATTCAACGCGAACGCGAACGCTATAAAACTGATATTGAAACCGTGTTGTCTTCCGAATTGGGCCATCGTCCACCAATATAGCGATTATCTAGATCCACCGACGGACTATTTCGGACCGTTTGGAAGCCAAAGATTTTACGTAAAAACCAGAGACGTTTGCGCGAAAGGCAAATGGAAGAAAAACACGTGGATTGGCCCGCCGAGACAAACGTTAGAGCCGAAATTCAACTTATGGGCGGAGACGTTGTGCCGCTCGGTCGAAGACGTCGGCGTGAACAAGAAACTCGAACGCATCGAGGTGCAAGAAACCGGCGGCTTTCAAAACGCGTACATATTCGCAGACCGAGAAAAAATCCACAACAAAGACGACGACGACGCTACGATTATTACGACAGATTGGAACAGAAATCGAAGACAATTCCCGACGTGGAACGGCGGCGAAGCCGGAGCGTGGCATCCGGACGGTCGAGGGCGAGGGACCCACTTCAAGAGGAAGAACATCACATAATAATAGTAGTAATAATATAATAATAATAATAGTAATAGAGTAGCATCTCGCGGAGCGATTTTAGCGACGATTGAATAATTTGTAATACTATCTCAATAGTCCGGACAAGTTCAACGCTCTCTCTCTCATCAAACAACAACACACACAAACAACAAAAACAACGAGTATGTCTCCTCCTCCAGTCGGTAATTATACTCTCCTCAAAACCATCCCGGACGACCACACTCTCTCCGTGCTCGTCGAGAGCTCGCCACTCGTTGTCGTGCACTTCGGCGCGGAATGGTGCGCGCCGTGTAAAGCGATGAACGACGCGATGGAAGCGTTGGCAGGCGAAGTTGAAAATTCCAACGCGTTCGCGTATTGCGACGCGGAAGTGCTGGAAGAGTCCGCGGAAAAGTACGAGGTGACCTCCGTGCCGACGTTTGTGATCGTGAAAAGTGGTGAGGTGGTGAAAACGATCGAAGGCGCGGATGTCGGGCAGTTAACGCGAGCGGTGAAGATGCACTGTTTTTCCAACGCGAAAAGCGTTGAAGATGAAGGAAAATTTAAGGCAACGAATAAGACGACGGTGATGAAAGCGAGCAAGGAAAAAGAGACGACGAATAGTAATAACAACAACAACAACGGAAGGAAAGAGACGGAAGAGGAGTTACAGAAACGATTGGTGCACTTGACGACGGTACAACCGGTGGTTTTGTTCATGAAAGGGAACCGCGAGTCGCCGCAGTGCGGATTCTCGAGAAAATCGAGCGAGGCGTTGACGAACTGCGGGATCGCGTACGGGACGTTCGATATTTTGTCCGACGAGAACGTTCGGCAAGGTTTGAAAGTATTTTCGGATTGGCCGACGTATCCGCAGTTGTATTTGAACGGTGAGTTAGCCGGAGGGAACGATATTATTTTAGAAATGGCGGCGGACGGTACGCTCAAAACGGAATGCGAACGAGCGATTGATGCGTGGACGAAAGCAAAGACGGAAAGGACGAATAAAAGGATCGAATCGATATTGGCGGAATCTAAAAACATATTACTGTTCATGAAAGGGTCGCCGGATGAACCCAAGTGCGGCTTTAGCTCGAAAGTTGTTTCAGCGTTGCGAGAAACCGGCGTAGAGTACGATACGTTTGACATTTTAAAAGACGAGGAGATTAGACAAGGGATGAAAGCGTACAGCGATTGGCCGACGTTCCCGCAGCTGTATTATAAGAAAGAGTTATTGGGTGGGTGCGACATCGTGTTAGAAATGGCTGCCGACGGGTCTTTGAAAGAGGAGATTACCAAGTAGTAGTAAAACAGTATTCTTTTATAATTAAAGTCGTCTAGTTCCTTCTATTTTTGTGCGTCTAACATTTCTCTCAATCCGTCCTCGTTCACGTGGTCCATCATCTCCAGCTTTAACTCGCCGCCGCCTTTTCCGCTCCCATTTTGAAACCTCTGATATTTCGCCCCGTCCCTCTCGTCGTCAAAATCGCACAGCGCGAACAACATCGCGTCTTCGTATTTCACCCTCGCGCCGACGTCGCAAATGTGGTCCCCGTTGTACAACCTTTCGCACACGGATTGCACCGCGAATCGTTTCACGTTCTCGACGTACAAAAGATCGTTCCCGCACGCGCTCGCATTTACCATCACAGACTCGACGATCCCAACCGTCGCGCAATCCGTCGAGATGATTGCCACCGCGAGTAAATACTCTTCATCATCGTTTCTCTTTCGACCGAACGCGCAGCATATCGCGGACGAGTGCGCTTTTACGACTAAAGTCTCCGCTTTCGTTCGTGACAGCTTCTCCTCTGCTTCTAAAACTTCCTCGTGAAACTCTCTAACGAATTCGATGATTTTCTCCTCGTTTTTTTGCCAAATCTGTTCGTCTTCGCTCGACATCGGTTCTCGAGTCGCGTACGGTCTTTTGACGATGGAAAACACGTCGTCGTAGGCGAACGCGAAAACCGTCATCACGTGACTCGTTCCTCCCCGTCGGGGTCTTTTTCTCGTCTTTGGAATTCCAATTTTTTTATTCGAATATTTGATCTTATTGTTCTCGCGAATAGATGATACCAGGGATGATGAAGATGAAAAACGCCTCGTCGTCGTCGTCGTCGTCGTCATTTTCAACAATAAAACGCGGTGGTTTCTGTGCGTAAGCGTGTGTTTTTGTATGTGTGTGTGCGGTAAAGTAAATGTATCACATTCTCTTTCGTAATTTCTTGTGAGGGCAAATTCGACGCTCCAAAAACCTCAAAAACCTCTTCATTTTTATCGCGCTGGACCTTTTTAAAATACGAGTCACATTTATTCCATCATCGAGTGTTTCTAACATTTCACAAAGAAGAGAGAGCGTTTAAGACCACAACGCGCAAAAAGACGAAGATCTCCTCGAAGAGACGAAGAAGACTTCCTTTATCATGTTGTTCTCGTCGAAAACCAACGACAGCAGCAAAGCCCTTTTGTCTTTCTTCTCGTCCTCTTCTTTTAAGTCTTCTTCTCTGCGTTGGTCTGTGCCGAGAAAAAACACCAGAGAAAAAAAAAACACCAACACCCTAAACTGCTCCAGAAGAGGCCAAAAAGGAATAAAAAAAAGCGACGACTTTTTCTCCAGAAGCACGAAGAGGAGGAGACGAAGAATAATAATGAGCGAGAAGAAGAAGAAGGAAGAAGACGGAGAGGAACACACAATCACGTCCTCGGAACTCGAGCGAGTGATCACGGACCGCGACTACGCGTTCTTGAAAACGCGATGTGGTGGCCCACACGCGTTAGCGGAATCGTTGGAATCCAATCCAAAATCCGGACTCACGCGAGTGCAACGGTCCTCGTCGTCTGAAGGTGGAAAAAGACAGGAAAGAGAAGTAAAGTTCGGGAAGAACGAGTTCGAATACCCACCGCCGAAAACGTTTTTACAGTTATGCGTGATTGCTCTGGAAGATTTTACGGTGAGGATCTTAATCGCCGCCGCGGTGGTGTCCTTAGCCATCGGGGCAGGAATGAAAGAACACAGGGACGAGTACGGGTACTTGGAAGGCATCGCGATTGTGATTGTCGTCATGGTGGTGGTGTTTTTACAAGCGTACATCGATTACGCCAAGGAGAAGAAATTTCGACAGTTGAATTCAGTGAAGGATAATTATAACGTCAAGACGGTTATCGATGGAGAGGTGGAGCAGATCCCAGCCGGGGAGGTGTTGGTCGGCGACGTGTTGGAGTTGACCGCGGGGGATAAAATTCCGGCGGATTGCGTGTATTTGGAAGGGAGCAAGTTGAAAACGAACGAGGCGGCGATGACGGGAGAACCGATCGATATTGGGAAGAATTTGGAGAAAGATCCGTTTTTGTTGTCCGGGACGAGCGTCTCGGAAGGGAGCGGGAGGTGCGTCGTCGTCGCGGTCGGAGGGCATTCGCAGTGGGGGGCCATTTTGAAGACGTTGATCGTGGAGCCGCAATCGACGCCGTTGCAGGAACGACTGGACGCGTTAGTCGTGCGAGTCGGAAACTTCGGGATAGGAGCGGCTATTTTGACGTTTTTGGCGTCGTTTATACGGTGGATCGCGGAGAGCGTGGAATCCGGCAGTTGGGACGGTTTGAAGGTTTTAAATTTTTTAATTAATTCGGTGACTATCGTCGTCGTGGCTATTCCAGAAGGTTTACCGTTGGCGATTACCCTCGGGTTGGCGTTTGCGATGAAGCAGATGATGAAAGACCAAAACTTGGTGAGACGATTAGAGGCGTGCGAAACGATGGGTTCGGCGACGCAATTAAACGCGGACAAGACGGGCACACTCACGCAAAATCGAATGACAGTTACCGAGGCGTGGTTGGGGAGAACCTTTTTCGAAAGCATGGTGGACGAGGAAAAATTGAGCACGATTTCAAAATCGTTCCAGGAACTTTTGAGCGAATCGTGCGCGATTAATTCGGACGCGAACTTGTCGCATAAAGAAGGCGGAATGGAACACATCGGCTCAAAAACCGAGTGCGCGTTGTTACAAATGGTGGAAGATTTCGGAGGTAAAAATGATAACGGCGGGTTTCGATACCATCAATTGCGCGAATCTAAACCGGTCAAACAAAGATACCACTTTACGTCCGCGCGAAAGCGAATGTCTACAGCCATCGCGGGTACGACTTCGGGCACGACAAGAATGCACGTCAAAGGCGCTTCGGAAGTTTTAGTCGAGTTGTGCTCGAAAGTCGCCAAACTAGATGGGTCTGTCGATTCATTTTCTAAAGAAGACATAAAGGATGCGAACGATGCCATTCAACGCATGGCCGAGCGTGGCTTACGCACGTTAGCCATCGCGTACGTCGATTTGAACGTGGACCCAAGCAAGTTGGATCCCGAAAAGCCGCGGGAGGAAAATTTGACGCTGCTTGGTATCGTCGGTATTAAAGATCCGATTCGAGTGGAAACGGCCGAAGCCGTTCGGCTTTTGCGAGGCGCGGGTGTGACAGTTCGCATGGTCACCGGCGATAACGCGGTCACGGCGCGAGCCATTGCGATTGAGGCTGGCATATTTGATCCGAACGAAGAAGAAAAAGGTGCGACGATTTTAGAAGGCCCGGTCTTTAGAAAAATGTCTCGAGCGGAGCAAGAATCGGTGGCTATGAAAATACGCGTCTTGGCGCGCTCGTCGCCGACGGACAAGTTGGTCTTGTGCAACTTGCAGAGAGAACTCGGTGAGGTTGTTTCGGTAACCGGCGACGGCACGAACGACGCGCCGGCTTTGAAAGACGCCGACGTCGGTTTCGCCTTGGGCATCGCCGGCACGGAAATCGCGAAAGAGGCGTGTGATATCGTCATCATGGACGATAACATCAAATCTATGGCCAAAGCTGTTTTATGGGGACGCAACGTCTATCAGTCCATCCGTAAATTTTTGCAATTTCAGTTGGTCGTGAACGTCGTCGCGGTGAGTTTGAATCTCATCGCCGCGTGCGCCGGGATCGAAGAGTTACCCCTCGGCGCCGTTCCTTTACTTTGGGTGAACATGATCATGGACTCTATGGGCGCTTTAGCGTTAGCCACGGAACCTCCTTCAGATCGCTTGATGGACCGACAACCGTTCGGTCGAACGGCTCCGTTGGTGAATAAACAGATGTGGCGAAACATTATCGGGGTGAGCACGTACCAACTCATCGTGTGCATCACGTTGATGTTCGCCGGGACTTCCATCATGGGCATCGAATGCCCTATTATCGACGGCCACGAAGATTGCCACCACCGAACGCTCGAGTTGAACGGGTTCATCTTCAACGCCTTTGTATTTATGCAAGTGTTCTCGGAAGTCAACTCGAGACGAATCAGCGATTTCAACGTGTTCGAAGACATTCACAAATCCGGTTTGTTCTGTACCATTATTCTTTTAACCGTCGGCGTTCAGGTGCTGTTCATCGAAGTCGTCGGCTCCACCGTCGTAGGACCAGCCATCGGTTTCGTCAACTTGACCACGAAAGAGTGGATCACATCGATTGTTTTAGGTGTCATCATCTTACCAGTCGGCGCGCTCACGCGGTGCGTACCGCTTTCGCTCTTCCCGGGCGTCACGGACGAAGAAGCCATGGCGCAAGCCGCCGAAGAAACGCACAAAGCGCTGTTGGCGGCAAAAGCGCTCGCGGATTCAGAAAAAGCGACGAAAGCTTTAGCGGACGTGCAACCATCTGCCTCACCCTCTGGAGCAGAGTCTCCGGGTCACCACCATCGGAGAGTCTCCGTCGACTCCGTCTCCTCCTCCATCTCCCACGCGTTCGAAGCCGCCTCGGAAGCCGTCATCGCCTCCCGTCGCGCCTCTCACAACGAAGACAGAAGCCGCCTCTCTTTATCCCGCGAATCCTCCCTCTCTCGAGACGGCAGCCCGTCCTCCCTCCGAAACCGCCATCCTTCCTTCCGAAGAGCCGCGACCATGGTCATCAGCGCCAATCGCTTCCGCCTCCCGACGATGGACACCATTCGAGACGACATAGACGACGACGAAGAGAACGCCATAAAAAAAATGAAGAAATAATAATATACCATGCGCACGCGTGCATACAAAACGAGAGAGAGAGAGAGAGAGAGAGAGAGAGAGAGAGAGAGAGAGAGAGTGTGTGTGTGTGTTTGATCATGCGGTAAATACTAGAGAAATATACAGAAACACGCAATACCGAACGAGAGTACTAAAAATCAGAGAAAATCTCTTCCTTGAAACAAAAGTAAAAATAAACTGAAAATCCCCAGAAACAAACACATAATATCATTAGAAAAAGAAGACGAAGAAGAAGAGCTCTCTTTCTTTCTCTTTAGCGAAACGTTCCCGCGCGCACCACCACCACCCGCGAGTCGCATCATTAAACCGCAGAGAAAGAGAAGACTTCTCTTCTTCTGCGCGCGTGGTACGAAAGGGAGAGTTTCGGAAAAGAATTTAGCGGACACACATTTCCAATTGATTCCTTTTCGTCCCCCGTCGGGCTTTCTCTGAATTAGAAAGAGAAAAGAAGCGTTAGAAAGTGGTGAGAGCGCGAGAAAGGAAACGACGAGGAAAATGACGAGAAGCGTTTTGTCGCTGTCGTGGAAATCATCGGGATCGCTTCGTGTCTTCTTCTTCTTCTTCGCGCTCTCGTCGTTTCTGCTTCTGAATTTGACGATGATGACGACGACTTTGATGGCAACCGCGACGACGATTCAGACGACGACGGTCGCGTTTTCGTCGCAGCGATTGAGCGGGTCAAACGACGACGACGAAAACTCGAAAAAGAAGAGCGAGGAAAGTTCGTTCACGTCCTCCTCCTCCTCTTCGTCGTCTCAAAGAATCCGCGAGGCGACGTTCTTGGCAACTTTCGAGAACTTCCAGAGCGATTTTCAGCGGTTGAAAGCGAAAGCGATAAAGGCGCGCGAAAACACCGAGGAGGAATACTTTTACGAGGAAAAGGAAGGGGAGGAGGAGGAAACCACCTTCGGGAAGAAAATGTCGTCGTCGTCTGCGTCGTGCGAGTTTTGCGGTCCGCACTCGCTGGGTTCGTTTGGAGGATGCGAGTGGACGCTCGAGTTGAACGGGATGCGAGCGAGCGAGTGGGATGCGCCGGTGGAGGTGGACGTGAGGTGCGAAGGGGCGGCAGGTAAGGAGGATTTTTCGCCGTCCGCGTATCAATATTTGACGAGGGTTAAGAAAGTTTCGAAGAAATCGGCGCAAAGCTTGAAGCCGAGAACGCACAGAGTGCATGGGGAAGTAGCTTTCGAGGAACTAAACGCGTCGCCGTATGATTTCGAACAATCGCCGAAGAAGTATTTTAGCGTCGGGGGTAAATTGGAGATTCAAGTTGATATTAAAGCGTGGAAAGATGTGAAGGATGCGCCGGATGCGGTTCCCGTGAGAGCAGTCATACACGACGCGCCAAGGAAGGCGTGGTCTTTACGAGCCGTAAGAAGATTCATGAAACCAGAAGATTGGAAACGGGACGAGAGTAACGGGGCGCATTCCAACGCGGGAGAGAAATCCGCGGTGGCGTGGATTCTGCCGACGGATTCACAGGAGATGGCCTCGTATTTGTTTAGCGAGGCATTAGGTGCTAAAGACGCGCAACAAGGTAACAGTAAAAGTGGTGCATCGAAATTGAGGAAAACGGCGCCTTCGTTTTCGTTTCAGAAGCTCGGCCCGTTGGGAACCATTTCGGAACGGAAAACGCGACGCTCAAGAAACGCGAGGCTTCGCGAAAATCGTGCCAAGTTAGATGGGAACACAGGTAAGAACGCGGACGACGATGACCTTTGGTTAGACGAGGACCTTGAAGATATGACGCCGGGAAAAAAGAACACGTTTTTCGAGGACTTGGATATTGAAGATTTGTATCAATCCTCGTCCTACACCTCTAAAAAAGCAAAAGCAAACAATCATCACATGACGAGTGTCGTTGCCACGAATCTCGATGAGCCACGCGGGAATGAAACTGCCATAGTGCACCACAAAATATCCATCGACGTGGATGAAGAGTTGCCAGAGTGCACGGATGCGCCAGTGACGGGTGATTTAGGTCCTCTGTTGGTGTCTTTCGCGCCAGATAGTTTACGCGCTGCGCATCGAGTCACCGTGCACGGCTGTCGCGCCGATCAAGGTGGCATTGCACTCGTGGCGTACTCGTCGACAGCGGATCGAACCCACGATTTATGGTTACGAGTAGTTCTTTTGCATCAAGAAGATTCTGAATTAGACGTAGTCGTAGCCGGTGAAGCCACGGTTCCGCCGTTAGAAGAGTCGTGGTCGGCGCCGATGATTATGCGAATTTTACCCTGGGAAACGAGCAAAGATTCCGGGTTCGTCAAAGTGTCCAAGAAAAGCGCGTTTGGGAGTGGCTCAAAAGTCACTCGAAAACTAAAGTTGACGATTCAAGCGAGACAATTGAGGCCAAGGCGAGTCGCTTTGCGCTTACCTTTGGATCAATACGGCGACGCGGACACTAGGAAGGCGGCCAAAGCAGCCGCGGAGAGATTCGGGACGACATCGAATTCGTTGATTGAGATTCCTCAGGCGGAAAGACCGTGCGCAATCGCGTGGGTGGAAGTGAATCCGTGGGACAACGCCGCAAAACTACTAGGCGCGGCTGCTGGTTTAGCCTCTTCGAGCTCAGGGAAAGTAGTGCGACCGACGGATATAGCGTTAGCGGTGGACGGCGTGTTGTTACCTCACGATTGGCATCCAGACGCGACGATGCTATACGCTGCGGCTTTACTTGGTGTTTCAGCCTCGTTGAGCAGTAGCCCTGAGGAGAGAAGAAATCTCAACGCTACTGCGGCCTGGCGTTGGGGACTTGGCGATGGTGACGCGTGCACTGTGCTTCCAAATGTGAAGCGCAACGCGGAAGATCCCGCCGAAGATGCCAAGTGCGAGAAAATATACGCAAAGCTCAGAGATCTCGCCAGTAGCAGCGACTCCTCCAAAGAACGCGAAAAGCTAGAAAACTCAAGAGAGCGTTTACGGTGCGACGTTAGTCAAGTGCGAGCTTATTTAACCAAAGCTACTGAAAACGGATCGAAGTTGACCATTGGAGGTCTCTCGAATTTACCGAGCACGGACGATTTAGTCCTGGCGTTGGTCGATGCTCGAGAAAATGGCGGCTTAGAAGCCGCCTATAACTTCCATAAAGACCAAAATGGTAGAAAAGACTCGACGACCAATAAGAACAATCGTCAATCGAGTTCGCAAGGGTATCACAGAAACCCGTTCTTCGCCAACGGCGGTGGTTTTGCGCAGACGCTCGACGAGCAAGCCGAAACGGCGTTCATTTTGAACCAGTTTGTCAACGCAAACTTCTTACCGTCCTCGTCAGAAACCGCGGCTGAACTCGCGTTGATTGTTGGTACGACGGCGTACGTGTTGCTCGTTTTATATCTCTGCGCCGGGGCCTTTCGTGTGTACAACAAAGTCTCCTCTAACCGAGCCGGTCCAACCGTCGCGCATAAAAAGAACGGACCCGGATCCGGGCATCATCACCATCACGGCGTATCTCCTCAATTGAGAGTATGTCTGCGCACCATGGCAATGTCGCCATTTACCGCTGGATGGATGATGGCGAAAGAACCGGCAAAGTTTGTATTCGATTTACTCAAATCGACGATTTCGTTCGCGCTCGGAACACTTTTATTATTCGCCGAGGAAATCGTGCGTTCGATTAAAGTGTTCGTGAGGGACAGTAAAGCGTACGCGAAAGTGTTCGGCGGTAGCACCAATAAAAACAACAAAAATGGCAACAGTACTGCAAGTAATAAGAAGAAACATTCTGAAAAGAATAACAACAACAGCAACAATGGTGCCGAGACGCAACACGCCGGGAATAACGGCGAGTCTTCGAAAAAAGCCAACGGGAAGAAGAAAACGAATAATAATAATAATAATAACAATAACAACGGCAAATCGTCCTCCGTGCTTCTTCGCGACGAGTCGAGCAACAACAATTCACCGACAGCCTCCTCGGCAGACCCGGACACGCCGCGCGTCAAAAGCGAATGGGAAGCGGAAGAGGAAGAGCGTCGCCAGCGCGAAGAAGAAGAGGAAATGCGTCGACACGCGGCGTTGAGAATGTCCGAAAAACGTTTACTCGACGCGGCGATTGAAAGAGAACGCGAACAGGCGCGTTTAGAGCGCGAAGAGAAGGAAGAAAAAGCACGGTTGGCAAAAGAAGCGAAAAGAGCGGAGAAGGCGGCACAAAAAGTCTTGAAGAGTAAAAGCGCGTCTAACTCGCCGTTAACGAGTCCGCGAACGGCGATAGGCGATGCCCCTCCTGGATTCGAGCACTTATCGCCGAGAGCGCAAGCGAACGGGACGCAACAACCGCGACCGGGTTTTACGATCCCACCTCCGGTTCCTCCCGGGCTACCACCAACCCTTTCGCCGACGAAGAAACGAGACGGCGCGAACAACAGTGCGAGTAAACCGCTACCGCCACCGTTACCGAAATCTCCACCACCGTTGAACCAACCGATGAAACGAAACGCCGTCACCGCGACGAACGGCGGCGGCGCGATGCTCATCACCCCCGCCATGCTCCGCCAAAGCAGCATCGACGCGCCGACGCACCCACCCACCCGCCGCTTTCAATTCGGCGACGACGTTCCCACGCAACCTTTCATCGGTAGTTCAAACAACAACAACAACAACAACAACAACAACGTCGCCCCCGCGGCGCCGCCGATGCCTCCCGGAGCGCAAGACCAAGACGATTTAGTCATGTCCATGCTCGAAGGCCTTTCGGACGACGACGGAAACGACGAAATACTCGACGATGAATTCAACGACGACTTAAACAGCCCGACCAATCAAATGGATGGTAGTACTACTGGCGGTTTGTTCGGTAAATGGTCCGGTTTCTTTTAGCGCATAAAATGTAGCATTTTTTACTGAAGCGTTTTCAACCACGAGACAGTCCACACAAAAAATTCATCATTCTCATCAATGCGTTTGCGCGTTCGCTCACCGCTCGGCGTCGCCAATCTCACGGTAGTCTCGACAAAATCCGAGGACGACGATCCAACCTTGAACGATTTGTGTTCGGAAATTATTCGTTGTAATAATAGTATTCATAATAACAATAAACATAGAATAGCTGAAATCCGATTCGGGTTCGGGGAAACGCAAAGCACGGTTGACGTTTCGAACGCGAATACGAACGGAAAGGAATCGTTGAAAACGCTCGGGATTTCGGACGGAGAAACGATCACGGTGAAGTTTACAGAAGAAGAAGAAGAAAAAGAGGAGGAGGTGAAAGAGCAAAAACAATCAGGCGAGGCGACAGGTTTTAGGAATAACGGTAACGGTTTTGAGGAGGAGCCTACTCCTACTCCTACTCCTACGAACAACGACAACGACAATAACGACAAGAGCGGCATGATGACTGAAGAAGAAGAGTTACTCGCGAGAGCGGTGGAAGCATCGATGTTGGACGAAGGGAGAATGAGAGCCGCCGAGAGTACGACGAGCGCGCTCGAAGTTGACGACGACGGAACCGTCGCCGTTCGGAAAGTCATCGACGCGGATAACTCGTGCTTATTCAACGCCATCGGGTACGTGTTCTTCCGGAGTTTAGCGAAAGCGAAAGAGTTGCGAAAAGTTGTCCACGACGCCGTGTTGAGCGACCCGGACACGTTTAGCGAAGCCGCCTTAGGGAAGCCGCCGAAAGAGTACGCCGAGTGGGTGTTACGACCCAACTCCTGGGGCGGCCAAGTCGAACTGTTCGTCTTGTCCACGCACTTACGAAAACAAATCGCGGCGTACGACGTCCAAACCGGCCGAGTCGACGTCTACGGCGAAGACCGTTTCCCACGCTCCGAACGAGGCCATCTTATCTACGACGGCTTACACTACGACGCGTTAGTCTTCGCCTACCCGGGTTTGGAAGACGTCTCGGACACGCACGTGACCGTCGTCGATTGCTCTCTCGAACCGAACTCAAAAATAAACGGATTCGACCGAAAAGCTCGCGCGTTGGCAAAAAAAGACCAGGAGCGAAGACTGTTCACCGATGTCGCCAATTTTTCGCTCAGGTGTTTAGTCTGTCAAACCGGCCTCGTCGGAGAAAACGAAGCCAGAGAACACGCCAAGAACACCGGGCATACGAACTTTGGAGAGTATTAAGAAAAATACGAAGAATACCGCTCGCGGAAAAAAGAGTTTGAACAACAACAACAACAACAACAACATACTACTTCACAAAACACATCTTTTGCGCTGCTCTAGAAAGAAAGAGAGAAAGAAATTAAGAGAGAACTCCCTCGAGACCTCCAAAAGCGCTTTTAGTTCTATATAGATAATAAACACACACGTCAACGCACAACAAAGCTTACGCTTTCTTCTTCTCACAGTATGGAGTAGCACAGGCATCCGAGGCGTCAAAATTTTGCAAATTTTCCCGCCTTTTTGCAAATTTTGGGCAAAAATTCAAAAAAATTCATCTTCACATTTTTACTCGTCTTGTGTGTATACACTAGTGCATTGCGATCTTTAGTATCATAACACGCGCGTCGTAAACATTCACCCGAGAGTTTGCAAACGTGGGGAACGTTCGAGAGGAAGAGGAAAAGGTTTGTTGAAAGAACGCTTTTGGGAGGCGCGCTTTTTGTATACATATCTAAATATAATAAGAAGAAATAAAAATGCACATCAAATCGGTCATCGTGGAAGGTTTTAAAACCTACCGCGACCAAACGTCGGTGGATTTAACTGCGAACTTGAACTGCATCGTCGGCGCGAACGGGTCGGGGAAATCGAACTTATTCCACGCGATTCGATTTGTATTGAGCGATGTTTTTGGCACGTTGAGAGCGGAAGAGCGGCAGAGATTGTTACACGAAGGCGCCGGGCACGCGGTGATGAGCGCGTACGTGGAGATTGTTTTTTGCAACAAAGATCGGAGAATGCCGGTGGAACGAGACGAGGTGCGATTGAGACGAAACATTGGTTTGAAAAAAGACGAGTATTATTTGGACAAGAAACACGCGTCAAAGACGGAGATTGTGAATTTGTTAGAATCCGCGGGATTTTCGAGGACGAATCCGTATTATTGCGTGCAGCAAGGAAGAATAACGAAGATGGCGACGATGTCGGATAAAGAGCGGTTGGAGTTATTGAAGGAAATCGGAGGGACGTCGGTGTACGAGGAGAAGAGAGAAGAGTCGATGAAAATCATGAAGGAGACGAAGACGAGAGAAGACGCGGTGAAAGAAACCGTGACTTTTATCGAAAGTCGTTTGGAGGAGTTGGACGAAGAGAAGGAGGAGTTGGAGAAGTACGTGAAGTTGGACAAGGCGAAGAGGAGCATCGAGTACGCGATTTACGATAAAGAGTTATCGGAAGCGAGGCAAAAGTTGGACGACGTGGAGGAGAGGAGACGACACGCGAGCGAACGGGCGAGGATGACCGAGGAGGAAACGATTGGCGCGAAAGCTGAAGCGAGAGAGTTGGAAAAAGTGACGAAAAACGCCGAAAGAGAGATTGAACGATTATCGAGAGAAGCGATGGGGATCGACGTGGAAAGGAAAGAAATCGGCGAACGACGAGCGACGAAAGAATTAGACGTGCAAGATTTACAGGAATCGATCGAGCGGTTCACGTTGCAAAAAGCGGACGCTGAGGACCAGAAAACGTCCGTGGAGGAACGAGCGAAGGATATTCGCGACAAGTTGAGCAAAGCGAAACCAAAGTTTGAAAAGGCTAAGGAAGACGAGGATGCCAAGCAATCGGAGGTTTTACAGTGTGAACGTAAATTGAACGCGTTGCACGCCAAACGCGGACGATCGGCGCAGTTTCAAACGGAAAAACAAAGAGACGAATGGATCGACGAGCAAGTGAAAAATACCAAGGCGACCATCGCGTTGAAAAAGAAAGAAATCGAACGAAGCGAAAACGATATCAAAGATATCGAACAAGAAAAGGAAAAAGATAAAAAAGAGTTGGACCGATTGGAGAAACAGTTACAGTCCGCCTCGAAAGAGTTGCAAAAGTTGGACGACGAACACGAAAAGTTACTCGCGAAGAGGAATAAAGTGCAAAACGAACGCAAGACGTTGCAACGCAAAGACGCCGATTTCGACAGCGAGTTGGCCAAGTTAGGCGAAGACGTTCAAAAGTACGAGAAGCAGCTGGAATACAGCATGGCGAGAGATTTGCACAAAGGTTTAGCCGCGGTGCAAAGAATCGTGAACGAACGCGGGATTACGGGCGTCCACGGACCTTTGATCGAGTTGATGGAATGCGATAGTCGCTTCAACTCCGCCGTCGAAGCCGCCGCTGGAAACCAGTTATTCCAAATCGTCGTCGATAACGACGACATCGGAAGCGAAATTATTAAGCACTTGAACAAAGAGAAAGGTGGACGCGTGACATTTTTGCCTTTGAATCGTTTACAGATGCAAAACGTGAAATATCCGGAGGATAAAAACGCGTTCCCGTTGTTAAACAAAATCACTCGGGACGAGAAGTACAACGTTGCGTTCAGCCAAGTCTTTTCTCGAGTATTGATTTGCAGAAACATCGATGTCGCGGCGGAAATGTCGAAGACGACCAACTTAAACTGCGTGACCATGGATGGCGATACCGTTTCCTCCAAAGGCGTCATGAGCGGAGGTCACCGAGACGCAAACAAATCTCGATTGCAAGCCGTAAAAGCGGTCAAAACGTGCGTGGAAAGGCGTGAAGCGTTGAAAGAGGAAGCTGGAAAGGTGAAAACGGAGTTATCGTCGTTGGAGCAAACCGTTTCGGTGGCGGTTGGTGAAGTGCAAAAAGTCGAATCCAACAGACGCCACGTGGCGCAAACCGTCGATCGATTAAAGACAGAGTTGAGACACTTCTCTGAAACGTCGACTCGATCGGAACAACTCACTCGACAAAACGCGGACGCGATTAAATCCATGCGGGATGAAATCGAGTTGGCAGAGCTGGACGCGAAAGATTTAGCTAAAGAGAAAGGGACAAAGTTGGACGTGCAATTAACCGCGCAAGAGAAGAAAGAGTTCGAGGAGCTCAATCCCAAGTTAGCTTCTCTGAAAGAAGAACTTTCCAATTTATCCGCGGCGAGAGTCGAGTTACAAGCGACGTGCGAATCGTTAGAAGAAACCTTAAAATCGAATTTAGAACGCTCGCTGAGACGTTTGGCGAACCAAACGACTGAAGTCGACGTCGAGGCGAAAACGAGAGAGTTTCAAAAACTCTCCGCGCAACTGAAAGCGTTGAGAGCGGAAGAGAGCGAAATCAACGAAAAGCACAAGAAAGCGGTGAAAGCGCTCGCCGATGCTAAATCAGACGCAGATAGTCAAAAGATCCGATTAGAAAACCTACGAGCGAAAGTTGAAGACGTTCGAGGAAACTTGGGCAGCGATGAACGCGAGATGGAAGCTTTAGCGTCGAAACGCGCCAACTACGCGGCAAAAGTCGACGCCATCCAACGCAAAATTCGCGACGTCGGGTCCTTACCCGCCGACGCGTTCGAAAAGTACAACAGCTACACACCAGAGCAGTTACGAAAAGAACTCGGTAAGACGAACGAAGGTTTGGGCCAATTGTCGCACGTGAACAAGAAAGCCATCGATCAGTGGGAACAGTTCACCGAACAGAGAGACGAATTGAAAGAACGTCGAACGGAAATCGCGGAGGCGTCGAAGAAAATTTTGGAGTTGATGGAGCATTTAGACCGTAAGAAAGACGAAGCGATCGAGAGAACGTTTAAACAAGCGAGTTTGAACTTTAAGGAGGTCTTTTCGCAACTCGTGCCTGGAGGGAAAGGCGAGTTGGTCATGCAGAGGAAGAAGGCGGTCGTTCCGGAAGTCGGTGGTACCGCGACGGCGGATGAAAAGTCAAACGCTCCAGCTGCCGCTGCAGTCAACGCGGCTGCCGGTTTCATGGATAAATACTCTGGCGTGAAAATCAAGCTTCACTTTGGCGGCGGCGGCGAAACCATGCAAATGAAGCAACTCTCCGGCGGTCAAAAAACCGTCGTCGCCGTGGCGCTCATCTTTGCCATTCAAAGGTGCGACCCGTTGCCGTTCTATTTGTTCGACGAAATCGACGCCGCGTTAGATCCGCAATACCGAACGTCCGTCGCGGCGATGATTAGTGAACGAGCCGAGAAAGGAACGCAGTTTGTTTGCACGACGTTTCGACCGGAGATTGTGCGCAAAGCGAACCAGTTGATTGGCGTTTCGCACGTCAACAAAGTTTCCATCACGCAAAAAGTAGACGTCAACGAAGCGTTGAGATTCGTCGGCGATACTACGGAAGGCGTACCTGAGAGCGTTTTGACGCCTGGGACGAAGAAGCGAACGACGGAAGCTGCGAATAAGATGAAAAGAGCACGTCAAGAGATTGAAGCCGAAGGTTGATGGGGAAGAAGGCGCGAGAGATGGGAAGAGAGAGAGAGAGAGAGAACACATACAACACATAGACACAACAACGAATAAAACAAAGCACGAGTGTATTCCTATTTCTGATAAACAATATATACATACATAATATTAAAACAAAGAGTTCCAACGCGTTTAGTTTTTGCCGCCTCTGTATTTGTGGTCGTCGTCGTCGTCGTGATCGTGGTCGTCGTCGTCGTCGTCTTTTCTCCCCCGCGCCCGCTTTCCGTGCTTTTTGCACTTCCAATTTTCGGGAACTCGAAACTGTTCCAACCCAATATTTTCACTTCCTAATTCTTCCGGAGTCCACATTTTATAAAATATTTATGTTTTTGAAAATTATCTCGCTGGTTGATCGTCGTCGTTGATCGTCGTCAGCGGCGGCAGCACCAGCGCGTCTACAGCCAGCCGTGTGTAACACAACACGCGAGAGAAAAGATAGACAGACAGAAGATAAAAAGAGTCTATTAAGTGATATATAATCTGGTACTATTATTATGTTTTTCTATACATAACGCGCCGCGTATGTTGTGCTTTCTCTCTAATTTTCAAACTCCTCATTCTAACTCCCATTCGAGATGCTCGCATAACTGACGCACGCCCTCGTCGCAATCGCCAAGAAACAAAACGTCTCTCTTCCCTTCCTCGGAAAAGTCAAACCCTCTGCCTTTACTCGTGCCTCTTTCAAAAAAGCCGCGTCGGCTGGGAACCTCGCCAACTTTCTCTCTGTTGATCAAAATTCTCGGGCAATCGATATCCGGATATTCAATGAGCCCGGCGAACGGTTGCACTTGCAAGCTCGTGCCCATGACGATGAGCAAATCGCAATTTTCGCGATTGAAATCAACTTTCGCCAACTTCCCAAACCGAACCGGTAAATTTTCGCCAAAGAATACGATATCTGGTTTCACGTACTCCTCGCACTGCTCGCATCGCATCGGCGCGCCTCTCGCCACGTGTTCCATCACTTTCTTTACGTCCTGCGCGTGCCCTCTCAAACACCTCGCCGTGTCAAAGTTACCGTGCGCCGCGACAACTTTCTCTTCGCTCACACCAGCCTTCGTCTCTAAACTGTCGATATTTTGCGTAAAACATCTTCTCAGTTTCTTCTTCGTTTCTAATAGTTTAATAAACTTGTGCGTCTTCGTCGGTTCAAATTTCCCCGGTTGTAAGTGACTCGCGAGTAAATAAAACGGTTCCGGATTGGATTTGAAAAATCCAATCTCAAAAACCGCTTGCGGGTACGGTAAATCATACGCCGCTAAGTTGTCGTACAAACCCGTCCCAGGTGTTCGAAAATCCGGTATCCCCGCGCTCACAGAGACGCCAGCACCGCACATGACGACGATGTTTTTGCACGCGTCTGAATTCACGTACTCGGCGACGCCTCGCAAATCTTTCGTCTTCAACGCATTTCCTCCAACAACAGGTTGTCGAGAGGCGAGAGAAGAAAAAGAGGCGTTCGTATAATTCTTCTCCTCTCCGTCGCGTTTTTCGTCGCCGAGCGCGAGTCGTTCGAGTAACGAAGAAACGTCGTTCTCCTCCCGGTCGTCGTCGTCTTTTTCCTCCTCCTCTTCTTCTTCTTCTTCTTCTTCCTCCGTTTCGCTCTTCAAAGACGCGCTGAGACTGCTTTTTCCAGACGACGACGAAATTCCATCTTTCCGTTTCCCGGATGAAGAACAAAGAGTGTTCAAAGAAGAAGACGAAGAAGACGAAGGAGGAGGAGATGCAAAAAAATCCTCGTCGTTATCCGTTCTTCCCGTCTCTCCCTTTCTTCTCGGATGTTCTCCTTCCGCGCTTTCTTCGAAAACCGCCGACACCGCCACCATTTGATGTGAATTCTTTCTTTCTTTCTTTGTGGCGAAACGTCGGTTCTTTTTCTCCCCAAAAGTACTAAGTTGTGCGATTAAAAAATACGCGCTATAGAGCTAAAATGTGTTTCCAAATACGCGTCGTTAAAAATAAAGTCCTCTCTCGCACGAAGAAAATTACGTTCTTCTGCGAAGCGCGAGAAAATGACTTCCACTTTTCGAAGTGGTTCGTTGTTCAAAACGCCGTTCGAACGCCGTATCGCGCGAGTTTTTGAGACAGAATCGAGTCGAGATTGTCCAAATCATCCGGTCTCACGTTTATTAAGCTAAGGTCGTGTTTTTCGTATAATCTCTTTTTCTTTTCCGTGTTTTTGTCGTAATCTGATTGCCCTTCCAATCCCCAAAATTCAATGTAAACGTTGCCATTTGGAGTCAGAACTGTGAAATCCGGACTCATTCGTTCGGAATCGGTAAGAATGAGGTCGAGTTCGTACGCGTGCGCTACCCTTGAAGTATACAGATAATTATCAATCATAACCTCACCTCGGCTTCGCACAAAATGACCATCTCGAGTTTTATACTTCTGCGATTTACCCAAAAGCGAGCATTTGCCACAATAACACACACAATCTCCTGTATTGCCTTGCGAACTCTGCGTCTGAATGGGCGAGACGTTAGAAAATCTCGCCGAGGCGGGTGCGATATCCGCAAAGCGACTTATGAGCGCGAGGTCGTGTATTATCCCAGCAGGGTATGCGCAATAAGGTGTACCCCTTTGAGACTCTAATCGAATCACATCTTTTCTGAGACCTTGTTTCGTTGGTTCGTAACCGCCGCCGCTATAGCCGCGGGTCCAACCAATCTCTTCAATAATCTTGTTCATCTTCTGCGCAGATACTTTGTGACCAGTACTGCTTGAAAAATGTTCCGCAAGTTTCGTCGCGCTGAGTCTTTCGCCACCTGAGCTTCTGAAATGCGCGGTGCTGACAGGTTGACTTCCAGCGGTATCGATTCCGAACGCATTACTTTTTGTTGTTGTTGTCTCACCTGATGATGGATTTCTCTCCGCATTGCATTGGAAACAGAATCGATAACTCTTCGTCACTGACTTGCCACACTTTCCACAGCGACCCGTACGTTGGAACTTAAAGTTTCCCTCCGAAGACATTTTCTTCCCTTTGTTGCGCTCGTCGTGAAATATATATACACCGTTGCGTGTTTGTTTTGGTCGAGAACAACTGATGTCGCGTTCGTCTGCGCGTCAAGAGTGGCGCGTCGTTAATTGGAGACCACGAGTAAAGAAAGACATCTAAAAATCGCACCTGGTGTTGCTTAGGGTTTCAAACCCTACAAGCTTTACTTCTGAAAGAGATCCTGTTTTTCTTCTTCGTCAGATCTCTCTCTCTCTCTCTCTACTGCGAAGAAGAATAAACAAACATGGTTGGCACTCTAAAAGCCGACGACATGGAAACCGACGACGCAAAAAGTGGTGGTGTTGACGAAAC
>Ga0209309_10000976_pt1 | contig 30403 bp, 23 predicted proteins | sample COGITO_mtgs_1204_2_FD_184807 | JGI IMG/M metagenome (GOLD analysis project Ga0209309, IMG submission 184807) | Pelagic marine microbial communities from North Sea - COGITO_mtgs_120412 (SPAdes) (version 2) | ecosystem: Environmental > Aquatic > Marine > Epipelagic ... | reverse complement strand
TTTAAATTTTTTATTGTGTAATTGAATCATGCACATTAATTATGATTTAGGCTTGTAAAGATAATAAATAATGAGGCGTGAATACGCAGATCTTATATCTCTTCTGCAGACTTTAAAACTTTCAGTTCTAGATTCTTCTTGAATACCTCTAAATTCTCAGCAATGGAATTATCAAAGGCTCCTATAATTTGCGCAGCCAATATACCTGCATTTTGAGATGCATTTAACGCTACAGTTGCTACAGGAATTCCATTGGGCATTTGTAAAATAGAAAGAATTGAATCCCAACCATCAATAGAATTTCTACTTTTTACAGGAACTCCAATTACAGGGATTGTGCACAACGAGGCAGTCATACCAGGAAGATGGGCTGCTCCACCAGCGCCTGCAATAATAACCTTTAACCCTCTCTTTCGAGCGTTTTTAGCATACTCATACATTCTTTCCGGTGTTCTATGGGCTGAAACGACCGAAATTTCATATTCCACCCCTAGCTCCTTTAAAACATCTGCTGCATCTTGCATTACAGGTAAATCTGACTTACTACCCATTATTATTCCTACTTCTGCCATAATATTTTGTATTTCTATTTACCAGTTACTTTCAATAGTTTTTTGACCATAAGCGCCTTCTCTTTTGCTTTTGCTAATGACTCATTAACAACTGTAACATGCCCCATTTTTCTGAACGGTTTCGAAATTGCCTTCCCATATATGTGAGGATAAACACCTTTTATTTTTAAAACTTCATCCATTCCAGGATAAGCCGCTTTACCAGAGCTATTTTTATCTCCTAGTAGATTTAACATTACAGAAGGCATAATAATATCTGTCTCTCCAAGAGGTAAATTTAGTATTGATCGCAAATGTTGCTGATATTGAGATGTTATATTACCTTCTATTGTTTGATGACCGCTATTATGGGGTCTAGGTGCAATTTCATTTACCAATATATCCCCATCTTTTGTCAAAAACATTTCTACCGCTAAGACTCCGACTAAATCAGATTTTTCTGCTATTGACCTCGCGATAAGTGAGCCCTGCTTTTCAACTTCCGAAGAATAACCAGAAGGTGAATACAAAAACTCGACAAGGTTCGCTTCGGGATCAAACTCCATTGCAACCATCGGAAAAGTTTTTATCTCTCCGTTAGTATTTCTCGCAACAATTACTGAAACCTCCATTTCAAATTCAACCAACTCTTCGACCAAAGTTGGCCCAGGCAATAAATTCTGTAATTTATCTTTCTGATCAATCACCGCAACTCCTTTTCCATCATAGCCACCCTTGCGCAATTTTTGGACAAATGGAACAGGCCAATCAATTTTTAATTCGGAATCGAAAAGTTGATACTTTGAGGTTGGAATATTATTTGCTGCATAAAAATCTTTTTGAACCCCTTTATCTTGAACCATCTCTATCAAATCAGGAGTAGGAAAAACCTTAACACCTGCTGCTTCAAGCTTACGCAAACCCTCTACAGAAACATGCTCAATTTCAATGGTAACTATATCACAATTCTTTCCAAACTCAAAAACATCTTTTACGCTGTTTAAATCCCCTTGTTGGAAATCATACTTAGAGCAGGGAGCATTTATATCTGGGTCAAGAAACTTTAGATGCACATCAAGATCGATAGATGCTTGATATAGCATCCTTCCAAGTTGTCCACCACCTAAGACTCCAACTGTTTTGTTTGGGTTGAATAAAGAATTCATCTATGCAAAGATATTTATACTGTCTTAATATGAAAGCCTAGAATAAATTATATTAAAATAGATCTGACAATTCTTTCTGCAAATCAGGAATACTAATTGATTTTGGAATTAAATAAACTTTCTTCTGTTTTCCCAATGTAATCGATGCATAGGCAAATTTTGCTTCATTCGTTTTTTTAGATATCGAATAAGCGAGTACCATTGCTTTTTTTCCTGTTGGTAAGTTGGGAAATTTCATAGACCCTTCTGGTGAATATTCGTAACCAGGTAGCACCGATTTTATATCTTCAAACACCAAACGATAACTCATTTTAACATCGGTATCAACTGATACTATTAAATCCGTTTTTACGGCAAAATCATAAAATCGATCACAATTAATAAAACCCATCTTACCTACTTTCATTAAGTAGCCATCTGCTTCTGCATAATATCCTTCTCCGAACATCTCTTCGCTTTCCCAATCTGAACTATCTTCAACATCTTGCTCATCTACAAATAACTGAGCGCCTTCTTTTATTTTCTCAACATTTCCATTGGACTCTATATCCCAATCAATTAATCCATCCCTACTTTTTCCTTCAAATGATTTCATCCCATTTTTTAATTCATCCATTTCACTAGGAAAAAATATTTCTATTGGATGATCTGTTTTTAAATGGAGGATTTTCTTTTTATACCGCGCTTCAATATAAATTGTACCTCCTGTTTCTATTATTCTATCCGCACTTGCAGTAGTTAATCCAGAAAGCAAGATATCCTCCATTGTATAATACTCACAAAGTGTTATTTCAATTTCATTTACGTCAGCCAATCCTTGAGTAGAAAAGCAATTGGCGGGAAACCGTACAACTGTTCCCTGATTACCATAAACAAATTGCTCTGAATCTGAATAAATCATAAATTCCTTGCAAGTAGAGGATAACATTGAATTTTCACTCTGCTGAAAATATTTACGCGAATAAGTGTCTTTCTCTACCACAACTGAGATTTCTCCTTTTCTCTGAGTAATCGACCTATAGGAAGAATTGCTAGAGGTGCACTGTGTTTTAGGAGGGGCCTCAAAATATTTCGTTTTAAGCTGCGTATATTTTGGCGCAATTCTTTTTCGGTGCAAATAAGCTAGCACACTGTCCGCTCGCATTGCTGTTACCTTATATTGGTGGTTATTTGGTAGTTTCTTTTTTTCTTCTTTCGATAATAAATGAAACTCTGCTTCTGATCCATTTTTTATGATATCCCAAACACTATCAATTTCGCTTTTAATAACATCTGTTAAATCCTTTTTATAATAATCAAAACTCAAATTAGCATGTGTAGTGGTAAATGTATTTTTTTGAGCAACATTAAATAGAGGTGTCAATATTAATAGTAGAGCAAGAATTTTCATAGACGTGTTTTATAGTGTAACTATTTTTTAAAAATAGGTTACAAAAATAAAGCCAATAGTAACGAATCACTAATGGCGTTATTGAAATACTGTCTTGTTCTGAAAAAAATGCCTTAAATAATAGAGCAGTCAACCCTGGTTTAAGATTCAAAATACTGTACTCTATTCTTTAATCTCTGTCATTAAATTAGTGTCCTCTTCATTCAAGTTAAATGTCAAATGCGCCACCATAGCGTGACGTTCGAAAGACAGAAGCCAATAGTGCAATATATCGGCATCATCTATGTCCATGTGAAATAAGGGGCCATCAACTCCAAAAAAGTGACTATCTACCCATTTCCCCTCAGAATCTATAACGAAACCATAATAAGGGTTTTCTTTACTTGTATTTTCTTGAGCTTTATCTTGTTTTTCATAAAAGGGGTGGTTACCAATTCCCATTGGCATTTTATAACCTCCATTGTAATCCATTAAATCCAATTGCTTCAAGTCCGATTTACGAACTCCTCCAATTACTATTCTAGTTAAATAGGTTGTATCTGTATTACGAGCATACGTAACATCAAACTCATAGCATTTTTCTTTTGCCATATTATTAGAGGTCGTTTCTCTTATGATTACTTTTTTTGGAATACCCAACATACTTAACGTAGAAGCACGAGGGTCCTTAGTGTCATATCTACCGGGCCACTGAAAAGTAGAGTAACATGTTGAATCATTCAGCATTTGTTCAATTGAAGTTGGGTTTTCCGGATAAACAATATTTTTGTATTTTGATTTCCTAGCACCTGTCATTGGGTAAAACTCATGTCTAAAATCCTCGAATGCAACTTCGTATTCATTGTCTACTGTTCTAAGAACATCTAAATTCACAACTTCCTTTCTTGGATGCGCGTAGCCTTCTAGGTGATGTTTGTACTCTGCAAATGTTAGTACTCCTTTATTTACTTCATCAAACAATTCTCGATACAATGCTTTTGGAAAATCGAACCACCCATGATACATCGATTTTTGTTTCTCTCCCTCTTCCGTATAAGTAATAATTTCCCAAGCATAGGCATTTAAACAATTTCTGGCTAAATCAATTCTAACAGTTTTTACTCCTTCTTCATTATCGGTAGAAACTCTAAAAGCACCTCTATCAAATCGGACTTGCTGTCTATTCCATTCTGCGTTAATAATTCCAATATGCTCTAAATATTCATCTTTTGCAGCATGAGTTGGAATCGTTGGAATCCATGCTAATAAGTTAACATGCTCTATAAAAATAGTATCACTTTTATCATTTGTTGGTAAAAACACTATTGTAAAGTCATTTTCACTATTTCTTACAACCTCTACTTTAGCATGCTCATATACATTCCACAATTCACTCCGGCTTTCAATATCATTATTATCTGGATATTGTTCATCTGTTAGTTGGGTAATATCCGCCGCAAGTTGAGTAGTCGCTACCTCATTATCAGTTAAGCCTTTTTCGCCACAAGATGCTAAGAGAGTACTTCCCAATATTGTTATCCCTAAATATTTCACTATTTGATTCATAGAATTACTTTTTCTCAAAAATACGGTAAATATTACAATGCTGCTTCTTTAATTTTATCTACAACAGAAGGGTCTAACAAAGTAGAAGTATCTCCCAAGTTGGAAGTATCTCCCTCTGCAATTTTTCGAAGAATTCTTCTCATTATTTTCCCTGAACGAGTTTTAGGTAATCCACTAACAATTTGAATTTTATCAGGCTTGGCTATAGGTCCAATTTCCTTGATAACTTGTTCTATTATTGCTTTTCTTTCAATTTCAATATCCATTTCTGTATCACAAATAACATAAGCATAAATTCCTTGACCTTTAATGTCATGCGGATAGCCAACTACAGCTGACTCGATTACGTTTGGATGTGTATTGATGGCACACTCAACTTCAGCAGTTCCGATTCTATGACCAGAAACATTCATTACGTCGTCTACCCTTCCTGTTATTCGGTACATTCCATCTTTGTCTCTACGGCAACCATCTCCGGTAAAGTACATGCCTTCATAGGTGGAAAAATACGTCTGTTTACACCTTTCATGGTCTCCCCAAATAGTTCGAATCATTGATGGCCAAGGGAACTTTATGCAAAGGTTTCCTGACACATCATTCCCAATTATCTCTTTACCTTCCGCATCTACCAAACAAGGCTGAATTCCAGGTAAAGGAAGCGTTGCAAAAGTTGGTTTCAATGGTGTAATTCCTGCTAATGGAGAAATCATAATTCCTCCAGTTTCTGTTTGCCACCAGGTATCTACAATGGGGCACCTTTCTTTTCCAATGTTTTTATTGTACCAATGCCATGCTTCCTCATTTATTGGTTCACCTACTGAACCTAAAACACGCAATGAACTAATATCATATTTCTCTATTAACTCCAAGCTACAAGCTTGTAAAGCTCTAATAGCTGTAGGTGCTGTATAAAATAATGTTATTTCATGTTTCTCAACTACTTCCCAGAAACGTCCAGCATCTGGATAGGTTGGAATGCCTTCAAACATTACAGTGGTTGCTCCAGCTAATAAAGGGCCATAAATAATATACGAATGACCTGTTATCCAACCAATATCTGCTGTACACCAATAAATATCATCCTCTTCATATTGGAATACGTTTCTAAAAGAATACTCAGTATAAGCCATATATCCAGCAGTTGTATGCACTACTCCTTTGGGGCTTCCAGTAGAACCAGATGTATAAAGAATAAACAACTCGTCTTCTGAATTCATTGTTGTGGCATCACAGTCTAAATCTGCATTGTTCATTTCATCGTGCCACCAAACATCTCGTTGTGGCTCCATATTTACATCAACCTCTGTTCTTTTGTAAACAATACATGTTTCTATGGTTGAACAAAATGTTAATGCTTCATCAACAATCTCTTTTAAAGGTGTTTTCTTTGCTCCTCTTAAACCAAAGTCAGCAGTTAACAACACTTTACAATCTGCATCATTAATTCTGTCTGCTAAAGCTTTAGCAGAAAATCCAGCAAAAACAACCGAATGAATCGCTCCAATTCGAGCACATGCTAAAACTGCAATTGCCAATTCTGGAACCATCGGCATATATAAACAAACCCGATCTCCTTTTTGAACACCATTATTTTTGAGCATGTTTGCTGCTTGGCAAACTTTTTCATGTAATTGATTATAAGTAATTTTAATAGCTTCTTCATTGGGATCATTTGGCTCCCATAGTATAGCTACTTTATCACCTCTTTTATCTAGGTGTCTATCTAGGCAATTCTCCGTAATATTTAATTGCGCACCTTCAAACCATTTGACTGACGGCGAATCAAATTCCCAATGCAACACTGAATCCCATTTCTTTTTCCAAGTAAATGTTTCTGCAATCTCTTCCCAGTATGCTTCTGGATTATCAACACTTTTTATATAGTTGGCTTTGTATTCATTGTACGAGGAAATTTTCTTTATCATCTAAAAATATTTTTTCTAAAATACAGAAAAGGAGGCTCTTGGCCTCCTTTCATACAATAAATATTTGAATTTTGTTATTTATCCACAACCAGAAAATTAGCTAATTCAAATTTGGTTAACACCTGTTTATTCCCTGTATAATTGATATCTGTAAATTGAACAAACACGCATAAATCGAAATTACTATAAACAGAGCAGCCTCCTTGCTGCTCTTCATTTGCAGCTAGGGATATCGTTTTATGATATTCTCCAGTTTCTACATCACATGTTTTACAAACCGCATTATACCACATGTGAATATCCCAATCTAATGTTTTACTAACTACTGTCGTATTTACAACTTTTAATATTACTTTTTCTTGGTCGAAACCTGCTTCAGGCTCGCACATTTTATTTTTATAATATATTTCTATTCCATTTTCACTTCTAAGTAATTGCCAATTTTCCTGCGCAACAGATGTAATTGCCAATAGAAGTAGTGAAATTATTAATATAGTTGTTTTCATATTATCTTAATAAAGTTACATGTCCAATAAACTCTTTCTGATCACCTGATGTTTTATCTTTTAAAATAATTTTCCATACATACACATCTGTTTGAGAAATAACTCCAGATTTTTGATCTGTACCATCCCACCTAGGGTTAGAATGACCCGTTTCCCAGATTAATTCTCCCCACCTATTGAAAATATACATATGATACGATAGCGGATCATAACCACTAATAACAGGGAAAAACTCTTCATTGAGTCCGTCTCCATCCACGGTAAAACTATTGGGAACATAAATTAAAAACACATCATCAATGACAACCGCATTGCATGTATCAGCACTACATCCATATTGAGTAGTTGCAGTTAAACAAACTGGATAAGTTCCAGGCACTTGGTTATCGAAAGTAAAGGATGGATTAACAGAATTTTCAGTACCTAACATCCCCATATCACCAAACTCCCATAAAAAATCAGTTGCATTTGCGCTTGAAGTATTTGTAAAAGATATGGTGGATTCTATAAAAGTTGTTGGTTGTGGGCCGAACTCAAAATCTGGAACAGGATACTCATGAACACATACTAAACTAGGATATGTAATTGTATTTAGACATCCTTCAACTGAAGTCAGAGTAAGCTCTACATCATAACATCCAGTAGATGCAAACTGATTAGTAACAATACCACAATCTGTGCTCGCGTTTCCATCTCCAAAATCCCAATAACAAGAATACCCTGCTACAGAAATAGTTTCTGTAAACTCAACATCTAAAGGAACGCAGCCATCTATTAAATTTGGTGTAAAACTAGGCGAAGGTAATAAGTTTACAGTAATTGTTATGGAAGCCGAAGCTGCTAGTGTTTCACATCCATCATTAGCTGTTACAGTATAGGTGGTAGTCACCGCAGGAGTAACAGTTTGCATTCCTCCAGAACCGATTCCTTGATCCCAAGAATAAGTATAAGGACCTCCATTTCCACCATTTGCAATAGCACTGATAGAAGTATTCTCACCCTCACAAATTGATTGATCACTCAACGCTGAGACCGAAAGAGGAGGGTTTAATGAGACTACTATCGGTTCAATTGATGAGACACAACCGTTAGCGTCTTCTGCATAAACATTGTAAGTTGTAGCTGAAGAAGGTGATACATTATTGGCTGATAAACTGGCTAACCCATTATCCCAAACGTAGGTTAATGCACCTACACCTCCATTGGCATTAACACTAATAGAAGCAGTGCCTCCAATACAAATTATAGTATCATTAGAAGTAGTAATATTTATTGGGTTTTGCGCAGAAACTAAAACTGTTTGAGTAGCAGGACAATTATTAATATCTAACACTGTAATATCGTAAGAACCAGAGCACAAATCAGAAAACAGTCCTATTCCATTATTAACAGACCCTCCCGAACCATTTATTTCGAAACCAATTGCATTACCTGAAGTAATCTCAATACTACCTGCACAATCACCTGAACACGCCTCATCTATAATTGTAACATTATCAATAAGTAATTGAGTTGGGTCAACAAGAGTAAAAGAAGTGTCTAATTGACATCCATTATCATCTAAAACAGTTAAAGAATAATTACCTGAAGGGATATTTTGTGCAAATGGACTTGATGTTAATGCAATACTTGAAGGCGTCCAATTATGGATATATCCAGCTGCAACTGACCCTCCTGCTGGAATTACATTTGCCCATCCATCAATATCTCCAAAGCATGTTGGATTGGAAAACGTAAACGCCCACGTTAACTCTACTGGTTCTGAAATTACTTCAGGTGAAGACACTGTGCAACCGTTTCCATCTTGCACTTGAATCTCATAATTACCTGCACAAAGGTTCAAAAATTCAGAAACTGCACCAAACGATACTCCTGCATCATTACTATATTGATATGTTCCATCACCGCCAGTAATATTTAGGATATCTAATTCGCCGATACAAACATGATAACAATCTAAATCAACACCATTAACCGTATATGCAATAGGATCTGGGTCAATCAACACACCAATATCAGCAGCTTGGCAACCAGAAGCATCTTCTGTCAATATATTATAAGTATTTCCCACTAAACCACTAAATGTATTTGACGTCTGTGTTGCTCCTCCATTAATAGAATAGTTAATCGGGGCAGAACCTCCTGACACATTTACAACAATAGTTCCATTTGCATCTCCGTTGCATAATGGTTGTGTTAAAACCACTGATGTTATTGTTTGCCCACCTGAATTTGAGACTACTACAACTTCAGTATATTGACAACCATTATCATCTTGAACTAAACACGTATAATTACTACCAAGCATATTTGGAAAAGAGCCACTAGATTGCAAAGCCCCTCCATTTATAGAATATTGATAGGGCGCTGTACCTCCATTACCTGTAAGGGTAAGAGAACCATTATTTGCACCGCAACTTGCATCAATTGTAACAGAAGTAAAGCCTAGTGCTGCTGGCTCTGTTATTGTAATGTTTTCTGTTATTGTACAAGGAATAGCATCAGTAACTTCTACCGAATAATTACCCGCACATAGTCCTGTTGCTGTAGCAGCAGTTTGTCCAGCAATTGGATTTCCTACTCCATCAAACCATTGATATGTAATAACTCCTTGACCATCTTGCTGATTTGCTGTAGCTGAGCCATCACATGAAGCATTTACTTGATTGCAAGTATTATTTACAACAACAGAAGAAACCGTCATTATACAACATGAAGGCCCAGCATTAATTGTAAATGCATCTGAAACAGTACAACCTCCATTATCTGTTATATCCACTGTATAATTACCAGGAATCAATCCATTATAAGTTACAGCTGATCCTGAATTTTGGTTTGCAGGTGAGGATGGTCCACTTGTGATAATAAAAGTATAATTAGGAGACCCTCCATTTGCCGTTATCGTGGCGACTCCATCATTATCTCCTGCACATGTTTCATCTGTCGTATTAATTGTGGGCAATCCCATTCCTAAAACCGTAATTGTGACCGATTCACAACAATTAAATCCGCCCCCATCCGTATAACAGACAGTAAGGGTTGTATCAGACACAACATTTATTGTTTGTGCAGCAGGATCTCCTGCCGGCCCAACTGTACCAGGGATATTATCCCAATCATAATAAGCAGAACCACACCCTTGCGCCGTAATGGTAACATTATCTATTCCCCAGTGGTCGTTAGTTGTTCCAGAACTTCCATCTTGAAACCAATGAAATATTGTATTTGCGGTTTGGGCTCCAGCTGGAATTGGATAACAAAATTCACCCCATGCTGTATAATTACCATCACACCCCGAACCAGCATTATTAGCATTAATGCAGCCAGTAGTATTGGGCTCGAAATATTCAATGGTAAGCCAAGAAGCTCCACCATCTATTGAATATTCAAAATAAACTCCTTCATTTGTTAAATCCGGGCCTTCACATGGACTGGCACCTCCTTGAGTTGAATAATCCAATAAGAAACATACGTCCCCTCCACAAGATAAATCCATGCCAACTGTTTCTAAGGTTCTTGGGGCAGCAGTAGATGACCCCATCCACATATAAGTGCCGCCATCTACACTAGGATCACAAGGGTTGTTAAATTGACCTGCTGGAGATACATTCCATCCTGGACCAGCGTTACCTCCATCAAAATCATTGTCTAATAAAACTGTAGAAAATCCCGAACCATTGGCCGTTAACGTAACTGGTCCTCCTCCACATGGTACAACCGTTGTTGAAGCCGTAATTGTTACATCACATTGTGAATTTGATAAAAAACTGATAAAAACAAAAATTAACAAAGTTAATAACCGCATACTTATGTTCGTAGATTAATAAAACTAGTTACGAAAAAAAATGAATAGTTCCCATAACGACATCAATATTACAAAAATAATTCTCATAAATAAAAACTAAACTTTCAAGAAACAGGATATCAAACTCATTATTAAGCAAACAACGTAACCTTTTATGCTTCAGCACAGTAAGCTTTACTATTGTCTAACGAAGATTGTTATTTAATTAACAAACCTTATCAATTACGTTAATTTTTAAAGATGTTTCAAAACTGTAAATTATTTATCCAAATTTCAATGACATTTATGATAAATTATTAATGAGGGACTTAATTAATAAAAATCCATGTCAAACCAAATTGAATTGTTCTGTCTTTAAGTGGGTAATTATGTGCACCGTAATAGTTAAACCCAAATAACCCCGAATTAACATGCGTTGCTTTAACAAAAAAACGTGCCGTTTTTATTCTTGTATTAAGGAACACATCAACAAATGGATAATTCCCCGCCATTTTAGTATCATCTAAGTTATATTGGTTCACCATTGGCTTGAATGACATCATATCCGTTGGAGCATAATAAACTACGTCAGCACCAATAAAAACATTTAAGTTATTTTTATACATTTTAGCCTTATAAGCAATTGTTAAATCTGCATAATAATCCGGTAGTCTGTAGATGTTGTATCCTCCACTATACTGGTAAACCATTTTTGGAATTAATGACCATTTCTTTAGGTTAAATTCTTTTTGTGCTGAAAACTGAATCAGTTGCGAAATTCCATCTATTTGTTGCGGTTCGCCAATAAAATTAAAGTAAATAGGATTGAATACATCATTATAAGCTACACTCAAATCCACATTGTGTTTTTCGGATGTCAAACTCCCTGAGACACTTAGATAGTCAGTTGGAGAAAATGTGTTTTCCCATGAGATATTGTTCCCATAATATGACCGTAAATCTAATGATGGAGAAATGGTTTGGTATGTGCCTCTTAATCCAAAAGACCAATTCTTAGAAAAGTTATACTTTAGTGCTCCTTTAAAATCAATATCCTTTTTTCGATAACCATTTAAATAATAATTTCCATCCAACTGAAAACGGAACTTCTTTCTTTTGAATTGAAAATTAGTTCCAACACTAAAAGATGTTACTAAAGTATCAATTACGTGTTGCTCATAGTTAAGCCCTTGCCATTTAACGAAAGTTGAAAAATGCAAATTATCCTTTCCTTTACGTTTAATGAATTGATATCCGGCTGCACCGTTAACTCCCTCGTATTTGATTTTATCATTTGTAACTACTGAATCAATTAATATTTGATTATAATAGCTCATATTCAATAACGAATCTTTAAAAATACGCTCATTTTTAAACCCGGATGCTTTAGTATATAAAGCATGGAAAAACCCATTATTTACTGAATCAAAAGATTGTGAAAATTGAAATTGCTGTTCAATCTGAAGATTTGTTCTATTAATTGTAGATGAAGCAAATGAAAGGTTAACATCCATCAATTCTCTATTTCTATTTAATAAAAGATCTTGTTCAAATAAGCTGTCATATAATATACCTCCATTGTGTTCGTTGAAAATTCTCTCATGGTCAATATTTAGGGTGACTTTGTATCGTTCGTTTTTTGTTTTAAACCAGGTATTTGCATATAAATGATTATTACTAGAAGCTTGGTTATTATAAAATCCCTTTGATTTAACTTTATCAAAACCAAAAGAAAAATTAGCCAATTGAGATATATTCTGGGTATGGAGGACCTTCAGCACTTGCTCTTCTTTTGACCCAAGGATATAACTTAACTCTGTATACGGCTTTTTTACATCAAACTGTTTAGGTAAATATTGTTTGTTCCCTATAATTAGGCTAGGCGAAAAAGTAGCGTGCTCTTCTATATTAAACAATAGATTATAACCTGTCAGTCCAATATTACCAATTGATAAATAATCTAATCCTTGGTTGTATCTATGTATTTGATCTATACTTGTTGTATCAATTTCTTCCTCATACCCCCCAACGTAGCAAGATAAACTAGAACTGCTTTGTGAAAAAACGTTTAACAAAAGAAACAAAAATAGTATGGACAAGGTAATTTTCAAGTATGCTGAATATTAACGTAAAAATATAAAAAAAGGTTGTCATCTATTATGGACAACAACCTAAACGCATTAAGAATAACTTTATTTTACCTATGCTTCGGTGGCTGGACCACCAAAATTAAGCGGAAAAGCATTTTCAGGCCCGGTGCTTTCTTTGATCGTTCCTTGCACACTTTCATACTTGGATATGTTATCTGCTAAAGCTCTCATTAACTTTTTAGCATGTTCTGGAGTCATAATGACTCTAGATTTTACTCTTGCCTTAGGGACACCCGGCATTATTCTAATAAAATCATATACAAATTCAGATGAAGAGTGCGTTATTATTGCCAAGTTAGAATATATTCCTTCAGCTATCTCTTCGTTTAATTCGATATTAAGTCCCTGTTGATTTTTATTTTCTTCACTCATAATATTACTTTTTAAATTAAAAAAAAGCCTTCAACTCAATCCCGATAGCTATCGGGATTGAGAGAAGGCTTCTTAAAATATTAATTTGGGTTTATTTAAGAGACCCTATTGTCACATCTTCGTCTTCTCCTACAAGTCTATTATATTCTTCTTTAGAACCTACTAATAAATCTTGGAACTGAGGCATACCTGTTCCTGCTGGTATTTTATGACCAACAATTACATTTTCTTTTAATCCTCTTAGAACATCTTCTTTTCCATTAACAGCAGCCTGATTAAGAACTTTTGTTGTTTCCTGGAATGAAGCAGCAGAAATAAAACTATCTGTTTGTAGAGAAGCTCTTGTAATACCTTGCAGTACTGGATTAGCAGTTGCTGGAACAGCATCTCTAGCCTCTGCACCTTTCATATCCTTACGTTTCAGACTTGAATTTTCATCTCGTAATTTACGTGCAGAAATTATTTGTCCTGGTTGTAAAATTTCAGATTCTCCAGCATCTTCGATTACTTTCATTCCCCACATATTGTCATTCTCTTCTAAGAACTCCCATTTGTTTACAGAAGTCTTTTCTAAGAAGCGCGTATCTCCAGCGTCAACGATTTCAACTTTACGCATCATTTGACGAACAATTACCTCAAAGTGTTTATCGTTAATTTTCACACCTTGCAAACGGTAAACCTCTTGGATTTCGTTTACAATGTATTCTTGAACCGCTGTAGGGCCTTTAATAGATAAAATATCTGCAGGAGTTGTAGCTCCGTCAGACAATAATGATCCAGCCTTAACATAATCATTCTCTTGTACTAAGATATGACGAGAAAGAGGAACTAAGTATTTCGTTACTTCTCCCGTTTTAGCTTCAATAATAACCTCTCTGTTACCTCTTTTGATTTTTCCATAAGAAACAACACCATCAATTTGTGCAACAACTGCAGGATTAGATGGGTTACGTGCCTCAAACATCTCAGTTACACGCGGCAGTCCCCCTGTAATATCTCCGGATTTACCAGCTTTACGAGGTATCTTAACAAGAATATCTCCAGCTACTAACTTTTGGCCTTCTTTTACAATAATATGTGCATCTACCGGTAAGTTGAAGTATTTCAATTCTTCATCTTTCTTATCTACTATAGAAAGTGTTGGAATTTTCTTCTTATCACGGTTTTCTTTTACAACCATTTCAGAGAATCCTGTTTGCTCATCAACTTCAGATCGGAAAGTAATTCCCTCTTCTAAGTTTACGAACTTAACTTCCCCTTCAACATCAGAAATAATAACAGCATTGTATGGATCCCACTTACAAATAAGGTCTCCTTTTTTAATTGTTTTCTTTCCTTTAATAAAGTAATGTGATCCATAAGGAATATTATAAGTAGATAAAATAACTCCCGTTTCTTTATCAATAACTCTTAATTCAGAACCACGACCAATAACAACTTCAACTTCATTACCATCAGCGTCGGTTTTAGTAACCGTTCGCATTTCATCAAGTTCCAATTTACCTGAGAATTTAGCTCTCATTTCAGACTCATCCGCAATGTTAGAAGCTGTACCCCCAACGTGGAATGTTCTTAATGTCAGTTGCGTTCCTGGTTCACCAATAGACTGAGCTGCAATTACACCAACTGCTTCTCCGATTTCAGCTTTCTTTCCAGAAGATAAACTTCTTCCGTAGCATTTCGAGCAGACTCCTCTTTTCTGTTCACAAGTAAGAACTGAACGAATTTCAACCTCATCAATTCCAGCAGCTTCAATAGCCTTAGCTTCAATCTCATTGATCTCTTCTCCTTCTCCAACAATAAGATCGCCAGTTTCAGGATGCTCAACGTCATAAAGACTTGTTCTACCTAAAATTCTATCAAATAACGATTCAACTATGTCATCGTCCTTTTTTAAAGGTTTAACTATGAGTCCTCTTAAAGAGTGACAATCTTCAACGTTTATTACAACATCTTGCGCAACATCCACTAACCTTCTTGTAAGGTAACCAGCATCTGCCGTTTTAAGTGCCGTATCCGCTAAACCTTTACGTGCTCCGTGAGTAGATATAAAGTAATCCATAATCGTTAACCCTTCTAGGAAGTTGGTTAAAATTGGATTTTCAATAATATCTTGACCTCCTGAGGCAGCAGATTTTTGCGGTTTCGCCATTAATCCCCTCATTCCTGAAAGCTGACGAATTTGTTCTTTAGATCCCCTTGCTCCAGAATCCATCATCATATAAACAGAGTTGAACCCCTGTTGATCATTTTTCAAACGCTCCATTAACTCAAAAGTTAATCGAGAGTTTGTATGCGTCCAGATATCAATAATTTGGTTATAACGTTCATTGTTCGTTATGAGACCCATATTATAATTCGATTTAACTTCATCAACTTGACCATGGGCTTTATTTACCAATTCCTCTTTAGCAGGAGGAACCTCAACATCTGCAAGGTTAAACGATAGTCCCCCTCTAAAGGCTGACATGTAACCCAAGTCCTTAATTGCATCAAGGAAATTTGCTGTTACGGTAACACTTGTGATTTTAAGAATATCGCTAATAATATCTCTTAACGCCTTTTTAGTTAAAACTTCATTTATGTAACCAGCTTCTTTCGGAACTAGTTCATTAAATAATATTCTACCGGTAGTTGTTTCAATGATATGATTAACAGGTTTACCCTCAACAACATCATCAACTTTAACTTTAATTGAAGCATGCATATCAACTATCTTTTCGTTGTAAGCAATTTTCACTTCCTCAGAAGAATAGAAAGTCATTCCTTCTCCTTTTACAGGCAATTCTTTTGTTGATTTTCTGATTTTAGAAATATAATACAGACCTAAAACCATATCCTGAGAAGGAACAGCAATTGGAGCACCATTTGCAGGGTTCAAAATGTTATGAGAAGCCAACATCAACAATTGAGCTTCTAAAACTGCAGCATTACCTAATGGTAAATGAACTGCCATTTGATCCCCATCAAAATCGGCGTTAAAAGCCGTACAAACCAATGGGTGTAATTGTATCGCTTTTCCTTCAATCAATTTTGGTTGAAAAGCCTGAATACCTAGACGGTGTAATGTAGGAGCACGATTCAATAATACTGGGTGCCCTTTCAATATATTTTCAAGGATATCCCAAACTACGGGCTCTTTTTTATCAACTATCTTTTTCGCGGATTTAACAGTCTTTACAATTCCACGTTCGATCATCTTTCGGATGATAAATGGCTTATAAAGCTCTGCTGCCATATTTTTAGGCAAGCCACATTCATGTAATTTTAATGTTGGTCCTACAACAATTACCGAACGTGCAGAATAATCAACCCTCTTTCCTAATAAGTTTTGACGGAAACGACCTTGTTTACCTTTTAAACTATCAGATAATGATTTTAATGGTCTATTCTTATCCGTTTTTACAGCACTAGATTTTCTAGAATTATCAAATAATGAATCAACCGACTCTTGAAGCATACGCTTCTCATTTCTAAGAATTACTTCTGGAGCTTTAATTTCGATTAATCTTTTTAAACGATTATTTCTAATAATAACTCTTCTGTATAAATCATTCAAATCTGAAGTTGCGAATCTACCTCCATCTAAAGGAACTAATGGTCTTAAATCTGGTGGTATAACAGGCACAGTTTTAACGATCATCCATTCTGGACGGTTTTCTATACGCGTATTTGCATCTCTTAAAGCTTCAATAACTTGAAGTCTCTTTAACGCTTCATTTTTTCTTTGCTGTGAAGTCTCATTAGCTGCTTTGTGACGTAACTCATAAGATAAAGCATCCAAATTAGTCATTTGTGGCTTTTCCTTATTTGGACTACTCAAGTGTTGTAACATTGCTTCAAGAGCCTCAGATCCCATCTTAGCAACAAACTTACCTTCATCGTTATCATCTAAATACGAATTCTCTTTTGGCAGCGCTTCTAAAATATCAAGGTACTCTTCTTCTGTTAAGAAATCATTTTTAACGAGTTCCTCTCCTTCTGCATTTAATTGACCAGCAGGATTTATTACAACATATCTTTCATAATAAATAATTTGATCTAATTTTTTTGTTGGCATCCCTAACAAGTAACCAATTTTATTCGGTAATGAACGGAAGTACCAGATATGAGCAACAGGAACAACTAAGGCAATATGCCCCATTCTTTCTCTTCTTACTTTTTTCTCGGTAACCTCTACGCCACATCTATCACAAACAATCCCTTTATAACGAATACGTTTGTATTTTCCACAGTGACATTCATAATCCTTTACAGGACCAAATATTCTTTCACAAAACAGACCATCTCGTTCTGGTTTGTACGTTCTATAATTGATAGTTTCAGGTTTTAATACTTCACCATGTGATTTCCCTAAAATTTCTTCAGGAGAAGACAAACTGATTGTTATTTTACTGAAGTTACTATTGGCAACTTTTGATTCTTTTCTAAAAGCCATAAGTGATTTTATTTGTTATTATTTCCGCCCTATTGGTTTACACCAATAGGGCGAGAAATGAACTAATCTAATGTAATTTTTAATCCTAAACCTGCTAACTCATTCAACAATACATTGAATGACTCCGGTATTCCTGGTGTTGGCATATTTTTACCTTTCACGATTGATTCGTAAGCTTTTGCTCTACCAACAACATCATCTGACTTAACAGTAAGAATCTCTTGTAGGATATTTGCAGCTCCAAACGCCTCTAGTGCCCAAACTTCCATTTCACCAAAACGTTGACCACCAAATTGAGCTTTTCCACCCAATGGTTGTTGCGTAATTAATGAGTATGGTCCGATTGAACGCGCGTGCATCTTATCATCTACCATGTGACTAAGCTTAATCATATAAATGATTCCAACTGTGGCAGGTTGATCAAATCTGTCTCCGGTTCCACCATCGTACAAGTAAGTTTTACCATGTCTAGGCACTCCTGCTTCATCAGTAAACTCATGAATTTCGTCTAGGCTAGCACCATCAAAAATTGGTGTAGCAAACTTCTTGTCTAATTTTTCACCTGCCCAACCAAGAACAGTTTCATAAATTTGACCCAAGTTCATACGAGATGGCACCCCAAGAGGGTTAAGAACTATATCTACAGGAGTTCCGTCTTCTAAGAAAGGCATGTCTTCTGCACGAACAATACGCGCAACAATACCTTTATTTCCGTGACGTCCTGCCATTTTATCTCCAACTTTAAGCTTTCGCTTTTTAGCCAAGTAAACTTTTGCTAACTGAATAATTCCATTTGGTAATTCATCACCAACAGAAACTTGAAATTTCTTACGTTTAAAATGACCCAAGATATCAGTTGCTTTTAAATTGTAGTTATGTAATGTTTCCTCAACTAAAGCGTCAACTGCTTCATCACCAGTCCAGTTTTTTGGATTAATGTGAATAAACTCAACTCCTTTAAGGTTCTTTTCAGAAAACTTAACACCTTTTTTAACTACTTCTTCTTTAAAGTTATTGTGAATACCCTTTGACTTTTTGTCTCCGATAATTTCCAATAATTTACCAATTAGAATATCATTTAATGCAGTAATCTCCTTAGACATATCTGCATCAATTTGCTCTAACAATGGTTTGTCAGCTGCTTTAGATCTTCTATCTTTAATTGCTCTAGAGAATAGTTTCTTATTTATGATTACACCAACTGTTGATGGTGGAACTTTTAAAGACGCATCTTTAACATCCCCAGCTTTATCACCAAAGATTGCTCTTAATAGTTTTTCTTCTGGAGAAGGATCGCTTTCCCCTTTAGGAGTAATCTTTCCAATCAAAATATCACCTTCCTTAACTTCAGCTCCAACTCTAATCATTCCGCCTTCATCAAGATCTTTAGTAGCTTCTTCACTTACGTTTGGAATATCTGGAGTTAATTCCTCTAAACCACGTTTCGTATCTCTAACTTCTAAAGAGTATTCATCTATATGAATAGAAGTAAATACATCCTCACGAACTACTCGTTCTGAAATCACAATTGCATCCTCAAAGTTGTAACCTTTCCAAGGCATGAAGGCTACTTTTAAGTTTTGACCTAATGCCAATTCACCTTTTTGCGTAGCATACCCTTCAACCATTACTTGTCCTTCAGTAACTTTATCACCTTTCATTACGATAGGCGTTAAGTTAATAGAAGTTCCTTGGTTAGTTTTTCTATACTTTACTAATTTGTAAACTTTAATTTCATCTTCGAAACGAACAATCTTTTGTGCTGCACTCAATTTATATTTGATGTGAATTTCTTCAGAATCAACATAATGTACAACACCTTCTCCTTCTGCATGTAATAATACACGAGAATCTCTAGCAACCAATTGTTCAATTCCTGTTCCAACAATTGGAGATTTCGGAATTAATAAAGGCACTGCCTGACGTTGCATGTTAGATCCCATTAGGGCTCTATTCGCATCATCATGCTCTAAGAAAGGAATACAAGAAGCTGCAATCGAAGCAATTTGATTTGCTCCTACATCCATCAAGTCTAAATCTTGTGGTGCAACAACTGGAAAATCTCCAATTAAACGAGAAACAACCTTGTCTCCAAGAAAATTACCTTTGTCATCTACATTAGCATTTGCTTGTGCAATGTTTTTATCTTCTTCTTCTTCAGCGCTTAGATAAATTGGTTTTTGTTTTAAATCTACTTTACCATTTTTAACATCTCTGTAAGGTGTTTCGATAAAACCTAAACGGTTAACTTTTGCAAATACACAAAGAGAAGAAATCAGTCCAATATTTGGACCCTCAGGTGTTTCAATAGTACATAACCTACCATAGTGTGTATAGTGCACATCACGTACCTCAAATCCAGCTCTTTCTCGAGATAAACCTCCAGGTCCTAGTGCTGACAATCTACGTTTGTGCGTAACCTCAGCTAATGGATTCGTTTGATCCATAAATTGAGACAACTGATTCGTACCAAAGAAAGAGTTTATAACAGATGAAAGCGTTTTCGCATTAATCAAATCGATTGGCGTAAACACCTCATTATCTCGAACGTTCATTCTTTCACGAATAGTTCTAGCCATACGAGCCAATCCAACACCAAATTGGTTGTGTAATTGTTCTCCTACGGTTCTAACACGTCTATTGCTTAGGTGATCAATATCATCAACATCTGTTTTAGAGTTAATTAATTCAATCAAATACTTAACAATAGAAATTATATCGTTTTTCGTTAAAACTCTTTGATCTGGTGATTCAGTAAGTTTTAATTTTTTATTTATTCTATAACGTCCAACTTCTCCTAAATCATAACGTTGTTCTGAAAAGAATAGTTTGTCAATAACACCTCTTGCTGTTTCTTCATCTGGCGGTTCAGCGTTACGTAACTGACGGTAGATGTGCTCAACAGCTTCTTTCTCAGAATTAGAAGTATCTTTTTGTAATGTGTTATATATAATTGCAAAATCAGCTGCACTTGCATCACCTTCTTTATGGAGAATAATGTTTTTTACGCCTGCATCTATTATTTGCTCAACATGATCTTTTTCAATAACTGTCTCACGATCAATTATTACTTCATTTCTTTCAATAGAAACAACTTCTCCTGTATCTTCATCAACGAAATCTTCAACCCACGATTTAAGAACACGTGCTGCTAATTTTCTTCCAACTGCACCTTTTAAAGCAGCTTTTGTCACTTTCATTTCATCGGCAAGATCAAATATTTCAAGGATATCTTTATCACTTTCGTATCCGATTGCTCTGAACAAAGTAGTAACAGGTAATTTTTTCTTACGGTCGATATATGCATACATCACATTGTTAATGTCTGTTGCAAATTCGATCCATGAACCTCTAAAAGGAATAACCCTAGCAGAGTATAGTTTTGTGCCATTTGCATGACGGCTTTGACCAAAGAACACTCCTGGTGATCTGTGTAACTGCGAAACGATAACACGTTCTGCACCATTCACTACAAATGAACCTCTCGGTGTCATATAAGGAATTGTCCCAAGATAAACCTCTTGAACAATTGTTTCGAAATCTTCATGCTCCGGATCAGTACAATAAAGCTTTAAAACAGCTTTAAGAGGTACGGAATATGTTAATCCTCTTTCAACGCACTCATCCATCGTATAACGAGGAGGGTCGACGAAATAATCTAAGAATTCTAATACAAACTGATTTCTAGTATCAGTTATCGGAAAGTTTTCACTAAAAACCTTAAATAGACCTTCTGAATGTCTATTTTCTGGTGTAGTCTCTAATTGAAAAAATTCATGAAATGATTTTAATTGTATTTCTAGAAAATCCGGGTACGGAAATTTGCCTTTACTTGAAGCGAAATTAATCCTGTTTGAAATATTATCTACAGTTGCCAAGGTTACTAATTTTTTTATTAAACAAACTCGAAGATTTATTTGTGGTTATAAACCACAAAATGGTTTAAGCACTTCCACCCCGATTTTCTCGGAGGAAAGTACTTAAACCTTTTGAATGAAATTCAAAGAATTACTTCAACTCAACTTCAGCACCAGCTTCTTCAAGAGAAGTTTTGATACCTTCAGCTTCGTCTTTAGAAACTCCTTCCTTGATAGGACCTGGAGCTCCGTCAACTAATTCCTTAGCTTCTTTAAGTCCTAATCCTGTTAATTCTTTAACCGCTTTAACAACGCTCAATTTAGCTTGTCCTGCTGATTTAAGAATTACATCAAATTCCGTTTTTTCTTCAGCTGCACCAGCGTCTCCGCCACCTGCTGCTACTGCAACTGCTGCTGCAGCTGCTGGTTCGATTCCGTACTCATCTTTAAGTACAGTTGCCAATTCATTTACTTCTTTAACAGTCAAGTTTACTAAACTCTCTGCCATAGCTTTTATATCTGCCATTTTTATTGATTTTGAATAAAAGTTTTACCTTTTTTAATTATTAAAATTGTTTTTTTATCGCTCTGATAAAGTTTTAACTAAGCCTGCAATTGTGCCTCCTGATGATTTAAGAGCTGATATAACGTTTTTCGCAGGTGACTGAAGCAGTCCTATAACTTCTCCAATTAACTCCTCTTTAGATTTGATGTCCACAAGTGCTTGTAGTTGATCATCTCCAACGTATATCGATTCTTCTATGAAAGCTCCTTTAAGTATTGGCTTCTCGTGTTTTTTACGAAAACCTTTAATTACTTTAGCGGGAGCATTTCCAACATTTGAAAACATTACTGCTGTCGGACCAGTTAAAACATCATAAAGTTCTACAAGGTCTTTACCTTCAACTTTTTCCATTGCTTTTCTAAGCACAGTATTTTTTACTACGCTTATTTTAATATCATTCTTAAAGCATTCTCTTCTTAAGTTACTAGTTGCTTGCGCATCTAATTCGGAAGTATCTGCAATATAAAAGATACCAGTTTCTGCAAGTTGTTGAGTTAAATCCTCAATCGCATTTTGTTTTTCCTCTCTGGTCATTTTAATCGTTTTATGTAGATTATACTTATACTGATTTCGGTTCAACTTTAACACCAGGACTCATCGTACTTGACATAGTAATACTTTTTACATAGTCTCCTTTTGACGAGGATGGTTTAAGTTTAATTATTGTAGAAATCAGTTCGTGTGCATTTTCTACGATCATTTTTGATTCAAAAGAAGCTTTTGCAACAGCTGCATGTATAATTCCGAATTTATCAACTTTAAAGTCAATCTTTCCGGCTTTTACATCTGTAACTGCTTGACCAACGTCCATTGTTACTGTCCCTGTTTTTGGATTAGGCATTAAACCTCTAGGCCCTAAAACGCGTCCTAAAGCTCCAACCTTTCCCATTACTGAAGGCATAGTTACAATAACGTCAACATCTGTCCAACCACCTTTAATCTTAGCGATATAATCGTCAAGACCAACATAGTCAGCACCTGCATCTTGTGCTTCTTTTTCTTTGTCAGGAGTACACAATACTAAAACCTTAACATCTTTCCCTGTTCCATGCGGAAGAGATACTGTACCACGAACCATTTGATTGGCTTTACGTGGGTCAACACCTAATCTTATTGCAACATCGATAGTTGAATCGAAATTAGTATTTGTTATATCCTTAACTACTTGAGACGCTTCCTCTAAGTTGTACAACTTCGTTGCATCAACCTTTGATAAAGCTTCTTTTCTCTTTTTCGTTAGTGCCATAATTTTCCTGTTTATAAGAATTAATAACTACCTTAATTCCAAGGAGCTTTGCCTTTAACATTAATACCCATACTGCGAGCAGTACCTGCTACCATCTTCATTCCAGATTCTACAACAAAACAATTAAGATCTGCCATTTTATCTTCTGCAATTGCTCTCACTTGATCCCAAGATACAGACCCAACTTTATCTACATTAGATATAGCAGATCCTTTCTTAAGCTTTGCAGCTTCCAACAACTGTACAGCTGCCGGTGGAGTCTTGATTACAAATTCAAAAGACTTATCTGAATATACGGTAATAACAGCGGGTAAAACCTTTCCAGCTTTATCTTGAGTTCTAGCATTAAATTGCTTACAGAACTCCATGATATTTACACCTTTAGCACCTAATGCAGGTCCTACAGGTGGAGCTGGGTTAGCAGCACCTCCACGGATTTGAAGTTTAATTAATCCACTTACTTCTTTTGCCATTGTTATTTATTTTAATTGTTGTGATTCTTAGATAGGACGGGAAGCTTTAATCGCCTATAAAATCTTCACAGCTTCTTTAACTTTCTTTTTGTACTTGCATATAGTTAAGTTCAAGTGGTGTTTTACGACCAAATATCTTAACCATTACTTTCAATTTCTTTTTATCTTCGTTAATCTCCTCAACAACACCATTAAAATTATTAAATGGTCCATCAATTACTTTAACAGATTCCCCAACTACGTAAGGGATATTCATTTCCTCGTCATTTTCGGCAAGTTCGTCTACTTTACCTAAGATTCTGTTCACTTCAGAAATTCTCATCGGCAAAGGATCTCCACCTTTTTCTCCTCCTAAAAATCCAATTACGTTATTCAATGACTGAATCACGTGTTCAACTTCTCCTACAAGAGCGCACTCTATCAAAACATAGCCAGGAAAATAATTTTTTTCTTTACTTACCTTTTTTCCATTACGGATTTGGTAAACCTTTTCCGTTGGAATTAAAACTTGCTCAATATAATTCTCCAATTTATTTCGCGTAATTTCAAGTTCGAGCATTTCTTTTACTCGCTTCTCTTTTCCGCTAATAGCACGAATCACATACCACCTTTTCTTAACTTCTGCCATCTTTACCATTATTGTGGGGTTACATCTGCTGGGTTAATAAAATCATAGTAAAATCCTAACAATCCCTTCCAGTCACCTGGCCAAATTCCAAAAACATAATCCATCACCCAAACTGCTAGTGCAATTATAACACTAGTAATTAAGACAATAATTGAGCTTTTCTGCAACTCTTCCCAAGTTGGCCATGAAACTTTCTGCGTCAACTCATAAACAGTTTCTTCAATATATGTTCTAATTCCTGCCACTTCTTTAGTTTTTTATTAGCACGGGTGGAGAGTCCTGATAGCTATCGGGACGAACTCCCTATACCTACCTTTTCTTTCTTCACCAACACCTTATTCTCTTTCTTAGCACGGGTGGAGAGACTCGAACTCCCGACACCTGGTTTTGGAGACCAGTGCTCTACCAGCTGAGCTACACCCGTAATATGACAAAAAGGTAACCCCTAAAAGAGGCACCTTTTTTATCATAATACAGTATTTATACTATTACAATATTTCAGTCACCTGACCCGCACCTACAGTTCTACCACCCTCACGGATAGCGAAACGTAAACCAACATCCATTGCAACACCAGTAATCAATTCAACTTCAATAGTTACGTTATCACCAGGCATTACCATTTCACGACCAGCTTCTAAGCTAATTGTTCCTGTAACATCCAAAGTTCTAAAGTAGAATTGAGGTCTATATTTATTGTGAAATGGAGTATGACGTCCACCTTCTTCTTTCTTAAGGATATAAACCTCAGCTTTAAATTTATTATGAGGAGTAATAGAACCTGGTTTAGCAATTACCATCCCTCTTTTTATAGCTTCTTTTTCAATCCCTCTTAACAAAAGACCACAGTTTTCACCAGCTCTTCCTTCATCAAGAATTTTTCTAAACATTTCAACACCTGTTACAGTAGATGTTTGAGGTGCTTCACTTAAACCAACGATTTCAACAGGATCTCCTGTTCTAATGATTCCAGTTTCAATTGCTCCTGTAGCAACAGTACCACGTCCTGTAATAGAAAACACATCTTCAACAGACATTAAGAATGCTTTGTCCGTATCTCTTACTGGAGTTTCAATCCATGTATCAACAGTGTCCATTAATTTAGCTACAGATTCAACCCACTTTTCTTCACCATTTAAAGCTCCTAATGCAGAACCTTGTAATATAGGAGTGTCAGTAAATCCATAAGAATCTAATAAATCAACTAATTCCATTTCCACTAATTCTATCAATTCTTCATCATCAACCATATCCACTTTATTCATGAATACAACCAATCTAGGAACATTTACTTGTTTAGACAAAAGGATATGCTCTCTAGTTTGAGGCATTGGCCCATCAGTAGCAGCACAAACTAATATTGCACCATCCATCTGAGCAGCACCAGTTACCATGTTCTTTACGTAATCCGCGTGACCTGGACAATCTACGTGAGCATAGTGACGAGCTTCTGTCTCGTATTCAATGTGAGCTGTATTAATTGTAATACCTCTTTCTTTTTCTTCCGGTGCATTATCAATTTGAGAAAAATCTTGCTTTTCTGCAAGGCCTTTACTTGATAATACACTTGAAATAGCAGCAGTAAGTGTTGTCTTACCGTGATCCACGTGTCCGATTGTTCCTACGTTCACGTGTGGTTTGGTTCTTTCGAAATTCGCTTTAGCCATATCTAACGTTGTTTAATTTAGTTTTTATTTATTTATTATTTACTTTTTACTTACTTATTCTCTTTGAGCCAATGATGGGAATTGAACCCATGGCCTCTTCCTTACCAAGGAAACGCTCTACCCCTGAGCTACATCGGCTGATATCACTCATTAATGGAACGCAAAAAAAAGGAGAATTGAAATTAACAATACTCCTTTTGGTTCTTTTGAGCGGGAGACGAGATTCGAACTCGCGACCCTCAGCTTGGAAGGCTGATGCTCTACCAACTGAGCTACTCCCGCTTAACTTGCACAAAAGTAGTTGATTAATTGACTTCTAAAACAGAAAATTCAAAAAATTCAAAAACTTTTACCAAAATCATTTGTGGGGGGAGAAGGATTCGAACCTTCGAAGGCTGAGCCATCAGATTTACAGTCTGACCTCGTTGACCGCTTGAGTATCCCCCCAACAATATTTTAAAGAACTAACAAAAGTCGACATAAGGCATCACTTCGACCATACTCAGGATAAACTTCTCGCCCTAATAATTAAAACTCAACTAAGAATATTAATCATTGTTTATCCTTTCAATGCACCCTGAGCCGATGGAGGGACTCGAACCCACGACCTGCTGATTACAAATCAGCTGCTCTAGCCAGCTGAGCTACATCGGCTTCTAACTGCTTACTACGCTAACTTTTTAGCAAAAAAAACAGACCTTTCCGTAAAAAGGTCTGCAAATGTACTAAAGTTTTCCTTGTTAGCAAAGAATCCTTTTTTTTTTTTAACTAAAGGTAAGACATTATCAGTTTAATGCTTTGCTGTTAGCTTTTCTTTATGCTTTTTAATTTGCCTTCTAAGTGCTTCAACAGCCTCATCAGTAGACTCCTCAAAAGAGTTACGTTGCTTACTAGCGAATAAATCCTTTCCAGGTATAGCTACTTTAATTTCTATAACCTTATTCTCATGACTACCAGCCTTCTCGACTTTTAGCTTTACTTCAGCACCAATAATATTATCATAATATTGTGATAATCTCTCTACTTTCTCTTCAACAAAACCTACTAGTTTGTCGTCTGCATCAAAATGAATTGCTTGAATCTGTATGTCCATAATATTTAAATTTTAATTTTAGCTCCTTGGATGAGCTTGTTTATATACATTTTTTAATTTCTCTATTGAGTTGTGCGTATAAACCTGAGTTGCCGATAGACTGGCATGCCCAAGCATCTCTTTAATCGCATTTAGCTCAGCTCCATTATCCAACATATGCGTGGCAAACGTATGCCGCAATACATGTGGACTCTTCTTACCTTGACTCGTAACTAAACTAAGGTAATGATTTACTTTTCTATAAACAAACTTTTGATATAATTTTTCCCCTTTATCTGTTACAAATAAACTTTGAGTACTTTCGGGAAACTCATTTCGTTTTAAACGAATGTAGTCAATAATTTTCCCCTGCATAACAACAGTAATAGGAATCATCCTCTCTTTATTTCTTTTACCTACCACCTTTATTGAATCTTCAAGAACACTCCCTTCTTTTAGTTCCACAAGTTCCGATAGTCTCATTCCTGTACTATAGAACAATTCCAAAATTAACCTATCTCTCGACCCAAAAAAATCATTGGTAAATTCAACTTCGGAAAACAAGGACTCCATATCTTGCTTCTTAACATAATGCGGTAATCTTTTTTCTACTTTAGGTGCCACAACTTTTTGCATTGGACTTTCCTGAATCAAAACTTTTGCCTTTAAATACTTGTAAAAAACTTGTAATGTACTTTTTTTTCGATTAATTGTTCGAGAACTAATTCCGCTCTCCACTAAGGTAACCATCCATGAACGAATCATAACATGAGTAGCCTCTTCAACACCAACTTCAAAAATAACAGACAAATAGGTATCGAACTGCAGCAAATCCGTTTTATAAGAAACTATTGTATACTTAGAATACCTTTTTTCAAATTCAAGATATTCTAAAAACTTATTTACCATAGACATTTTTAAACAAAAAAAGGGAGCATTGACATCAATGCTCCCTTAATACGTATGTCTTTAAAAAATGTTAGTCTTCTCTAAACATATTTTCAACGTAAACCGCTTTTATTACCTCAGCTCTTCTCTCAACTGAAGGTTTAATAAACTGCTTTCGCTTTCTTAGTTGTTTTAAAACACCTGTACGGTCAAATTTCTTCTTGTACTTTTTAAGTGCTCTCTCGATGTTTTCTCCTTCTTTTACAGGTATTTGTAACATATCTTAATAATTTACTTTTCTTAAAATTTCGTTTATTCTCTCAAAACGGACTGCAAAGATAATAGAATTTCCTTTTTATCAAAACTTTAATCTCAATCCTTCAATAAATCTCTTGAAATAACCAATTTTTGAATCTCTGAAGTACCTTCTCCAATAGTACACAATTTAGAATCTCTAAAGAATTTCTCTACGGGAAACTCTTTAATATAACCATACCCACCGAAAATCTGAACTGCTTCAGTTGCTACCATAACCCCCACTTCAGAAGCCTTGTACTTAGCCATTGCAGATAATTTATTTACATTTTCTCCTTTCATTAATTTATCAGCAGCTTGGTATAATAACAACTTTGCTGCTTCGGCTTCAGTTGCCATATCAGCTAACTTAAAGGAAATTCCCTGAAATGAAGATATTGGTTTCCCAAATTGCTCTCTTTCTTTTGAATAATTGACAGCAGCCTTCAAAGCACCCTCTGCTATTCCAAGTCCAAGCGCACCTATTGAGATTCTGCCCCCATCCAATATTTTCATTGCCTGAATAAACCCTTCTCCTTCTGCACCTAACATATTATCTTTGTGCACCCGACAATTATCGAAAATCACTTCAGCAGTTTCCGAAGCACGCATTCCTAACTTATCCTCTTTCTTTCCAGCTTTAAATCCTTCAGCTCCTCTTTCAACAACAAAAGCTGTCATCCCTCTTGAGTCTAAAAGCTCTCCTGTACGAACAATTACAACAATACAATCTCCCGATTTACCATGGGTAATAAAATTTTTCGAACCGTTAATTACCCAGTGATCTCCATCTTGCTTAGCAACGCATTTCATTCTCCCAGCATCCGACCCAGTACCAGGCTCTGTTAGACCCCAAGCACCAATCCATTCTGCAGTAGCTAATTTTGGTAACCACTTTTTCTTTTGGGCTTCATTTCCAAATTTTAAGATGTGGTTGGTGCATAAAGAATTATGTGCAGCTACAGAAAGTCCAATTGATCCACAAACCTTTGAGATTTCGCGAATCACCATAATGTATTCGTTATAACCAAACCCACTTCCTCCATATTCAGAAGGAACCAACACCCCCATCAAACCTAACTCTCCTGCTTTTTTAAATAAATCAACCGGAAATTCCTGTGATTCATCCCATTTCATGATATTTGGTCTAATCTCTTTTTCAGCAAAATCTTTTACCATTTGCTGTATCATCAACTCATTTTCTGAAAGATCGAAATTCATTTTATTCTTATTACTTTATCTATTAATAATTAACTATACTCTTATTAAATTCAGAATATTTATTTAATTCTTCTTTCCCTTTTAAAAACTCTAATTCTACTAAGAAAGAAAACCCTGAAACCTGGCCTCCACTTTTTTTGATTAATTCTGCAGCCGCAGCTGCAGTTCCGCCCGTAGCCAATAAATCATCATGAATTAAAACATGCATTCCTTTTTCTATGGAGTCCACATGCATTTCAATCTCTGCAGAACCATACTCTAAATCATATTTATGAGAAATTGTCTTTGCAGGTAATTTTCCTTTTTTACGAATCATCACAAAAGGAACTCCTAGCTTCATTGCCATGGAAAACCCAAATAAAAACCCTCTACTTTCAACTCCTGCAATTGCATCAACTTTCACGCCTGCACATTGCTTCACTAATTCATCAACTATATCAGAAGATAAATTTGCGTCCTCTAAAATGGGTGTAATGTCTTTAAACATTATCCCTTTTTTAGGAAAATCTGGAATAGTTCGAATAGCCTTATCTACTCTTTCTGATATTGACATTTTACTTTGAACTCTTTATTAGTCTAACAACTTTAGCGTCTATTCATCATAGAACCTGTTACTCTGTTTTTAAATAGGGTGCAATTTTACGGTATATTTCATCATTTACCAA